>Ga0306900_1000096_pt1 | contig 55417 bp, 53 predicted proteins | sample AntRauMFilla3765_FD_190416 | JGI IMG/M metagenome (GOLD analysis project Ga0306900, IMG submission 190416) | Saline lake microbial communities from Rauer Islands, Antarctica - Metagenome Filla 3 #765 (v2) (version 2) | ecosystem: Environmental > Aquatic > Non-marine Saline and Alkaline > Saline ... | reverse complement strand
CAGCTGGTCGGGAAGTTCGTCGACGTCGATCCGACCAAATCCGAACTGGGTGAGATACGCCGGCTGGTCGGTCAACACGTAAACCGTTTCAAATTCGTCGTCTCCGGCCTCGGCGACCAATCGCTCGATGACGTGGCCACCCACACCCTGGTCACGCCACGTGGGCACTACGCCGATGCCCGTGAGTTCGCAGACGTCCGGCTCCCCGGAGTGAATCCGGCGTCGACCGAAGCCGACCCGCGTGTTGGATTCCTCGTCGACCGCGAGCACGTAGTCGCGGGACCGAAACGACTCAGCGTCGACTCCCAGCGCCTCGATCTGGTCCAACAGCCACGGCTCATCACGGTTTTTGGCATCGCGGACGTACATGCGCAGTCCTACGCGCCCAAGCGCTAAACGTTCTGGGAGGTGTCACAGTCGAAACCTATATGAATGATTATGAGGGTTGGGAGCGAACGACATGGCATGTCGACTCCGCCAATGACCGACGACGTGGTTCACGAGCCGGACCCCGAGTTCATCGACTCGACGAACGTCGCCGCGTTCATGGATAGCTATGGGATCGACGACTACGAGGAGCTGATCGCCCGCACGGGTCCGGGTCTGGAGGGCGAACCCGACTCCGGCGTCGAGTGGTTCTGGGACGAGTTGGTCGACTACCTCGACATCGAGTTCGACAAACCCTACGAACAGGTCCGGGACAACACCGAGGGGCCGCAGTTCACCCAGTGGTACCCCGGTGGTCGACTCAATATTGCGCACAACACCTTGGATCGTCACGCTACGGTCGACAACCCACATCGCAACCGCGTGGCCTGCATCTGGGAAGGCGAACCGGGTGAGACTCGCGAATACACGTTTCACGAACTCCACCGAGAGGCCAATCGCGTCGCCAACGCCTTAGAGGAACGAGGGATCGAAACCGGCGACACGGTCGGCCTTTATATGCCGATGGTGCCGGAGGTTGTCTCGATTCTCTACGGCTGTTTCAAAGTCGGCGCGATTGCGGTGCCGATCTTCTCGGGGTTCGGCGTCGACGCCACGGCCACCCGGATTGACGACAGCGAGTGTTCGATGCTGTTCACCGGCGACGGCTTCTATCGGCGCGGCGATCCCGTCTTTCTGAAGGAAACTGCGGACAAAGCAATCGAACAGACCGAGTTCGTCGAGCACTGTCTCGTCTACGACCGACTCGGCTCGGCCAACCAGTCGACCGAACACGAAATCGCCTTCGACGAGTCCCGCGACGAGTGGTGGCACGACGCTATCGCCGAGCAGTCCAGCGAGTACGACACCAAATCGCTCCCGGCCGACCAAGAGTCCATGCTGTTGTACTCGTCGGGAACGACCGGGAAACCGAAGGGAATCGTCCACACCCACGCGGGCATCCTCATGCAGTGTGCCAAGGAGATCTACTTCGGCTTCGATCACAAGCCCGCCGACCGCTTCTTTTGGGTTTCGGATATCGGTTGGATGATGGGGCCATGGATGCTGCTCGGCAACCACACCTTCGGCGGCACGGTCTTCATCTACGAGGGTGCACCGGATTATCCGGAGCCTAACCGGTTTTGGTCGATGATCGACCGGCACAACCTGACGGTCTTCGGCATCTCACCAACTGCGATTCGGGCGCTTCGAAAACACGGAGATCACTGGGTCGACAACCACGATCTATCGAGTCTCCGCCTGCTCGGGTCGACCGGCGAACCATGGGACCCCGAATCTTGGCAGTGGTTCTACGAGCAGGTTGGGGGTGGCGAGGCACCGATCATCAACATCTCCGGCGGCACCGAGATCTGTGGCTGTTTCCTGATGCCGATGCCAACACAGCCGCTGAAACCCTGCACGCTCGGCGGTCCCGGCCTCGGAATGGATGTCGACATCGTCGACGAGGCGGGGAACTCGATCACAGACGATCACGAGCGCGGCTATCTCGTCGCCCGCGACTCCTGCCCATCGGTGACGAAATCACTCTGGAGCGGTGACGAGCGATACCTCGATGAGTACTGGTCGACGTGGGACGATCTCTGGGACCACGGCGACTGGGCCCAGCAAGACGAGGATGGCTTTTGGTTCCTCCACGGGCGGGCCGACGACGCACTCAACGTTGCGGGTCGAAAGATCGGTCCTGCCGAGATCGAGGGCGTCCTGACCGACCACGAAGCGGTCAATCAGGCCGCTACAATCGGCGTTCCCGACGAAACCACCGGAACCGCAGTCGTGGTGTATGTCGTCTGTGAGAACGGCGTCGACCCGAGCGACGAACTGCGAGGGGAGCTCCGGGAGGTAGTCGGCGAAAAACACGGCAAACCGTTCCGTCCCCGTGAGATACGGTTTGTCGAAGGATTACCCAAAACCCAGAGCGGTAAAATCGTTCGGCGGGCGATTGCGGCGGTCCACACCGGACAGGAGTTGGGTGATCTATCGAGTATTGAAAACCCCGAACTACTGGAGACACTCGCCGATCAATCCTAAGTGGTCGACACAAAAGTAGGGAGCCACTACCCTCCCAAGTAGCGACTCCCGCTGACAGAGACATGCGAACCCCCCAGAGGTACACTCAATCCCTGTCATTTGACTAGTCGGATTGGATTAATAAAAGTGCTGTGGTGTATGACAATACAACGTCAGTTGCGGCATCGTGGGACTGTGTTGGGATGGTACTTGTAGCTGGAGGCAGACAACCGGGTATGGACAGACGGAGTTTCATGCAGGCTGCTGGGGCCACGACTGGAGCAGTCGCGCTTGGTGGCTGTCTCGGTGACAACGAGGATTCAGTCCCAGAACTCGGGGATGGCCCCCAGCGATACGATCTCCCGGCGTACAGCGAGCTCACACCCGCCGAGACGCAAAGTGGCGATGGCGTCGTGTTCCTACATCTACGGCTTGCGGTGGTTGGGGCGGTCCAACGGGCAGCGACAGCCGGTCGACTACCTGACGGACCGCTCGTGGAGTTCCCGCTATCCGGTATCGAGACGGTTGCCGACGCCGTCGAGACGCTGTCGAGCTATCCGGTTGCAGCCCCTCTCCGTCGGGCAGTCATCGACGCCGCCGGACCACTTCCCGATGGGACTGCGTTCGGTGCCAACGGGACAGTCGCCCCCGACAACGAACGTATCGACAGAAATACTACGATCAACGAAACCGAAACGGAAAACGAAACGGAAAACGAAACTAAAAACGAGACGAACGGTGGGATTCTGTCGGGCGAGAGCACTGAGACTGGTACGCCCGGGATTGGCGTCACCGATCTGACGCTGACCGACGAACTGGTGCTCTTCCACGGGAGCTTCGACCGGCAGGTCATTGCGGATCGGTACACTGAGGGGTTCCAACAGGTCGACCAACAGCGTGGGCTGCGGATATACGAAGGGACTGGCGACCGCTCGGGACAGGCGTTCGCAGTTGCTGAGGATATGCTCATCATCCCAACCGAGAACAGCAGTCGGTCCTCGGCCGCCGAAACCCTCCTTGCTCACAGTCTGAGCGGCTATATCAACACACTTGATCGTGTCGTCGACGACGAAGACGGCCAGTGGCTGTTCGAAACCACCGGCCCGGCAGCGTTGAGCCTCGGCGTCTGGGGTACCGATACCCCACTCAGTCTCACTGCTGACAGGGTCGGTGTTCGGACCGACATAGTCGACGGACTGGGCCCGGTGTTCGGGACCGTCGACGGCTTCATTAGCGCACTGGCGGTGACTGTCGATACTACGGGGACAGTATCAACCCTCGAGGGGCGGTTCGCTGGGCTGTTCGAAGAATCAATGCCAACCGAAGACGAACTCCGAACCAGCCTTGTCAGCGACGAAACGGCTGCCGAAATCGTGCTTGACGCACCGCGGGCACACCTGACAACCACATTTGAGGATGCCTAACGCCCCTCAGTAAGTAGCATCGAGATTCTGTTTGCTGATTTCCTCTCCCGATTTGTGATTTCTATTGCTTCGAATTCTTGGAATGAATGACCTCGTTTGTCGACGCCTACCACCTCGTAGCCACCGCTTACCGGTGTCGCGAACCATGGTATCTCACCTCGCGCAAGCCTTATTCATCCCCCGGCGTTGTACACAAAGGCAATGGCAAACGGCACGGTTGATTTCTTCAACGACACTGGCGGCTACGGTTTTATCGAGACAGAAGATGCTGACGACGACGTGTTCTTCCACATGGAAGACGTTGGTGGTCCGGATCTCGAAGAGGGTCAGGATGTCGAGTTCGACATCGAGCAGTCCCCGAAAGGCCCACGCGCAACGAACCTAACCCGTCTGTAAGTTCGCTCACGCGAACAGTCACAGACAACTACATTTTCCCTTTATTTTCACCCGCTGAGAGAGATCACCGCCACACAGACTGCCTCTAGTGTCCGCTGTACCCAGCCATCGATAGCGATGTCACTCCGGCGCGCTGGGAACGCCCGCTCGGGCAATCAGCATCTGTCGCAGTGACGACGAATGCGACACCTGACGAAACATCTTTGTATCATCCGACTAATCTAAAGATTAGATGAGTCTAATTAGTTTGCGGGCGACTACTGTCGACGGGAGGTCGATCCCCGATGGCGGGTGAGGTCGTCGACATCTTCATCGCTTCTGTGAGAGACGGCTATGTACAGGTGAGTGCGTTCGTCGCCGTGACCGTACTGCTGTTTAGCTACATTCAGTACCGGACCCGCGGAAAACTGACTGCCAAACTCGGCGACAACAGCCGAATCCAACCGCTCGTTGGGGCGCTCATGGGACTCACACCGGGCTGTGGGGGGGCTATCGTGATGATGCCGCTCTACCTTCGGGGAACGGTGAGCTTCGGGACCGTTGTGGCGACACTGATTGCCACTGCTGGCGACTCGGCGTTCGTCATCCTCGCGTTGGCGCCGAAAGCCGCTGCCTACTCATACGGACTAGCGTTCGCTGCGGCAGTTATCTTTGGCTATGCAATAGATCAGTTTGGGTTAGGCGTTGGCTACGTCGACCGTGCGGTGAGCCAACTGAGTCGACCGGTCACCGACGGCGGCTCCTCGGTCAGTGTGCTCGGGCGGAGTTCAAACCCGGCCCACGAGTACGAGGGCCCCTCACCAGGACACTCCCACGAGACGGGGCCTGACAGAGAGTCCACGGTTCTCACACCGCTGACTCACGGGGTCCACGGGCTGTGGTGGCTCGCAGCCGTTGGGGGACTCGCACTCGGCACGACATATCTCCTCCGTGGCGCACCCGAGGTCCCACTCTCGACGGGCATGTCCTTTTCAGGACTGTTCACTATCGTCGGGATCACCGGGACGTCACTCTCGTTTTACCTGTATTTCGTCGGTCGACACTACATCGGCGAGGGGGGTGTCGGCCGGGCCAAAGACACGTTTGGGAGCCTCTACGAGACGTTCCAGCACGCGGCGATGGAGACTAGCTTCGTTACAGTCTGGGTGTTGGTTGCCTATCTGCTCTACGAGTATCCCGTCTTCCTGTTCAATCTCGATATCGCGGCCATTGCAGCCGCGGCTGGTATATTCGCACCGATAGGGGGTGCCCTGCTCGGATTAATCCCCGGCTGTGGCCCACAGATCGTGTTAGCCAGTGCCTACGCGCAAGGTGGGATTCCGTTTTCCGCATTGACAGCCAATGCAATCAGTCAGGACGGTGACGCGCTGTTCCCACTGATCGCCATCGACAAGAAGGCTGCCATCATCGCCAGCCTCTATACGACTGTGCCCGCGCTCGTCGTCGGTATCGGGTTACATCTCCTCTGGGGACCGCTGTTCGGCTTCGGCGTGCTTGGGTCCTGACTACGGTCGACCGCAGCGGTGGCCTATGGGGCCGTAATACCGGTGAACTCGAACCGCGCGCCGCCGTCGGCGCTCTCAGTGATCTCGACGCTCCAACCGTGAGCTTCGGCGATCTCACGGACAATATTCAACCCGAAGCCGGTCCCGTCTCGGTTGGTTGTGTAGCCTGCCTCGAAGACTTCCTCCCGCTTGTCTTCGGGAATCCCCGGCCCATTGTCTTCGACATAGAAGCCACCATCAACACGGCCGATGTGGATCGAGACGTCCTCGCCAACGTGTTCGACGCTGTCGTCGGCCTGTGGCCGACTGCCCGTGGAACTGTGTTCCACGCTGTTGCGAATCAGGTTTTCCAGTAGCTGTCGACACCGGCTCTGGTCGGCCATGATGGTTATCTCGTCGTCGGTCGACAGCGAGGCACTGGCGGTCTCGACGTTCTCCCAGCATTTGACCGCGAGCGACGAGAGGTCGACGGGTTCAGTCTCCTCGACGGATTTTCCCTCGCGGGCGAGCGTCAGGACGTCCTCGATAATCGTCTCCATTCGGTCGAGGTTCCGTTCGATGACGTCGGCGTGGTCGTCGTCGACCATCTCGATGCGGCCTGTGGCGACGCTGAGGGGGTTCCGCAGGTCGTGGCTGACGACGCTGGCGAACTGCTCTAATCGCTGGTTCTGTCGACGAAGCTCTTGCTGTTGGGCGTGGCGCTCCAAGGCGTAGCGAAGCGTCCGGTGGAGGACGTTCTCGTCGACGTTATCCTTGACGAGATAATCCTGCGCGCCGCGTTCGATGGCTTCGACCGAGGCGGCATCGTCTTTCAGTCCCGTCAGGACGACCACCGGCACCGGCGTTAGCTCCTCGCGCTCGATGGCCTCGTTGTACCGATCGAGGGTTTCGAGGCCGCTGCTCTCGGGGAGTCCCAGATCGAGCAACACGAGGTCGTAGGGTTCGGCTTCAAGTTCGTCGACGGCCGCCGCGAGCGACTCGACATGGCTGACGGTCGCGGGCGGAAACGCTTCGCTCCGGCTGGTTGTAAGGTGGTGTTCGAACAGTTTGGCGTCGCCGGGGTTGTCCTCGACGAGGAGCAGATGGAGTTCGTCGTCCGGACTGATCGACATCTTACTTCTCCGGGAATTTCACGACCTTGAACCAGAAGTTCTCCAGTCGGTTGACAATCTCGATGAAGCCATCGAAGTCGACGGGTTTGGTGAGATAGGCATTCGCGTTGAGTTCGTAGGATTTGGCGATATCCTCCTCGGACTCGGAACTGGTCAACACGACGACCGGAATCCGACATAGATCGTCGTCGTTTTTGAGTTCTTTCAGTACGTCTTGGCCATCCTTTCGGGGCATGTTGAGGTCCAACAAGATGATATCCGGTCGGGGTGAATCCTCGTACTCACCCTCCCGTCTGAGGAATTCGAGGGCCTCGACACCATCGGTGACGACGTGGAGGTTGTTGGCGAGTTTTCCCTTTTCGAGAGCCTTCTTGGTCAACATGACGTCGCCCGGATTGTCCTCGGCCAGCAGTATCTCGGCGGTCTTGTCCGAATCAGTCATCGTGACACACCGACCCCACAGTTATTCAGTCGACATGAGAGACTCATTATGCCCACTACACACTCTTCTGATTTAGGTATTCGTGTCCAAAATATTAAGTATTCTACAAAAGGTGGATGATAATCTTGCAGAGACAGTCGACACAGCCCGACAGTTTATATTTCGGCTACTGTTATCACGTCACATTCAATGAAAGAGACTATTTCGACCGTGTTTGACGATCTGGAGATCGGGATTACGTTACACGATCCGGAGACGGGCGCGATTGTCGGCGTCAACAGTCGACTCGAAGAGCTGTATGGCTACAGTTCGGCTCAGCTCAAGGAGATGGAGGTCGCAGACTACACGCCTGCGGACTCCCCGTTCACCCAGGCGGATGCTGTGGAGCGAATTCGGGCTGCTGCCGAGGGCGAGCCACAGACATTCGAGTGGCAGATCGAGCGGTCGAATGGCCAGCAGGTCTGGGTCCGAGTCCGGTTGGCCGAAACCCAACTCGACGGCGACCGCTATGTAATCGCGGAGATTCGGGATATCACCGAGCGAAAGGAGCGCGAGCAGGAACTCGCGGTGAAAGATCAGGCCATCGAACAGGCTCCGGTTGGGGTCACAATGACTGATCCAGCCCAGGAAGACAATCCGCTCGTCTATGCGAACCCGGCGTTCACCGATCTCATTGGCTATTCCGAGTCGGAGATCATGGGGTGGAACCATCGGATGCTTCAAGGAGCCGACACGGATGAGGCGGCTACAGCCGAGTTCCGGACTGCAATCGACACCGAGGAGTCGACGACGGTCCAGCTCCGGAACTACAGGAAGGACGGAACGATGTTCTGGAACCGGGTTTCGCTGGCACCGCTATACGACGACTCGGGGAGGCTGACTAACTGGGTTGGCTTTCAGCAGGACGTCACCGACCGAAAGAACTGGGAAAACAAGCTGACAGCGCTCCATACGGCCACCCACGAACTCATGAGTGCGACGACATCCCAAGACGTGGCTGAGATTGCCTGTCAGATGGCTGAAAACGTGCTCGGGTTTCCGATAAACAGCGTCAATTTCTACGACGAGGCTGAAGGTGGGCTGGCACCCATAGCGGTCTCTGAAGGTGTCACCAACCTCTTAGACAGCCCGCCCGTACTCGACTCGGGGCTTGCATGGGAGGCCTACCAGCATGAGGACGCTCATATTCGTCACAATCTCGATAAAAGCGATGATCTATACAATCCAGAGACCGAGATCAAAAGCGAAATATTCGTTCCATTCGGGGCCTACGGCATTATGATCGTCGCCTCAACCGAGGCGGAGGCGTTCGACGAGACCGACCTCAGTCTGGCCAAGATTCTGGCTTCGAACATCGAGAGCACGCTGGACCGCACCGAACAAGAACAGCAGTACCGCCAACTGACCGAACGCATCTCGGAGGGCTACTACGCCGTCGACACCGACTGGACGGTCACCTACTGGAACGAGGTGGTTGCCGAACGTGTTGGGATCGCAGCCGACGACATCCTCGGTGAGAACATTTTCGAGCAGTTCCCGCAGATCAACGGCACAGAGTACGAGGAGGTACTCCGGGAAGCAATGGAGTTACAGACCCCTCAGTCTCGTGAGTTTTACTACGAGCCTGGAGCGTACTGGATCGAGATTCACGCCTATCCTGACGAAGACGGGATTGCAGTCATTTCCAGCGACATCACCGAGCGCAAGGAACAACAGCATCAGCTCGAAGCCGAGCAGGCGTTTATCCAGCAGAGCCTCGAAGCGCTCGACGACTCGTTTTATATGTTGGATGCCAATGGGTATTTGGAGCGGTGGAACCCGGCACTTACTGAAATTACGGGCTACTCCGATGCAGAACTCGCTGAGATCAACGCTATAGAGCTGTTTTCCGAGGTCGACCACGAACGGGTCACTGAGGCAATTGGAGCGGTGTTGGAGACCGGATCGGCCGTCGTCGAGGCCGAACTGCTCACCAAAGAAGGGAAGCCGATCCCCCACGAGTTCACCGGCACACGACTGACCGACGCCGAGGGGAACGTGCGGGGAATCATCGGCATCGGCCGCGACGTCTCCGAGCGACGGGAACGGCTCCGTCGACTCCAGAAACAAGAGACTGCGTTCCGTCGACTCCACCAGACGGCCTCAACATCCGCACCGTTCGAAGAGAAGATCGCCGACCTGCTGAACTTCGGGCGGGAGTATATGGGTGTCGAACAGGGCTTTTTCACTCGGTTCGAGAACGGCACACAGCGAGTCGTTGTCGGTGTCGGCCCGAACGAGCAGCTCCAAGACGGGGCCGAAGCACCGTTTTCGGAGTCCTACTGTCGGTACACTGTCGACCCAGACTCGGAGAGCCCACTGACGGTGACGAACGCGGCCGAAGAGGGCTGGAAGGACGACCCTGCCTTCGAGCGATTCGGACTGGCCTGCTATGCTGGCTCGAAGATTACCGTCGACGGCGAGACCATCGGCACCATCTGTTTTGCCGACCGGAACCCACAGGATCGGGAGTTCACCGAGATTCAGGAGACGTTTATCGAACTGCTGACCGAGTGGGTGAGCTACGAGATCGAACGCGCCGAGCGCGAGCGGAAGTATCGGCGGCTCACTGAACGCATTTCGGATGCCTACTACGCCGTCGACACCGATTTCACGGTCACCTACTGGAACGACGTGATCGCGACCCGGATCGACGCCCCGGCCGAGGAGGTTCTCGGGACAAATCTCTGGGAGTACTTCCCCGAAATCGAGGGGACTGTCGTCGAAGAGCGGCTCCGGGAGGCGATGGAAACACAGGAGCCGACAAGCTGTGAGTACTACTACGAGCCAGCCGACTACTGGACGGCCCTCCAGATCTATCCTGACAAAGACGGACTCGCCGTCATCTCGAAGGATATCACCGACCGAAAGGAGTACGAGGCCCAACTGGAGCGCTCCAACGAGCGACTCCAAGAGTTCGCCTACATACTCTCGCATGACCTCCAAGAACCCCTCCGGATGGTTTCAAGCTATATCGATCTCCTGGAGGTCGAACTCGATGAGTATCTCGACGAGGAGACACAGGAGTACATGAACTTCGCCGTCGACGGCGCAGATCGGATGCGCGGGATGATCGACGGCCTCCTGCAGTACTCGCGGGTCGAAAGTGAGGGCGAGGAGTTCTCTGAAACAGACGTTGAAGATGTCGTCGACGGGATTCAGGATGACCTCCAGCTCAAGATCGACGACGCCAACGCCGAGGTCGTGGTCGACGAGCTCCCGACAGTGCAGGCCGATTACGATCAGCTGGGCCAGCTGTTCCAGAACCTCCTTAAAAATGCTATCGAGCATGGCGGATCGGGAACACGGATCGAGATCTCAGCCGCGAAGACGCCATCGGGCTATCAGTTCGCAGTCAGTGACAACGGGCCGGGGATTCCGGTCGACGAGCAGGACGACATCTTTGGACTGTTCGACAAAGGTGGCGACAGTGAGGGAACTGGAATCGGGCTGGCAGTCTGTGAACGGATCATCACCCGACACAACGGCGATATTTGGGTGGAGTCGGACGGTGAGTCAGGGACGACGTTCCACTTCACGATTGAAACCGAGTAGTTCGGGTCGACTGCTGTGCGAACGCATGGCGGTGCAGTCGTGGAACGAAACCCTTTATTATACCTGTCCGGTAGAGAGAGGTAGAGGGTTCGTGGGTTAGCTTGGCCATACTTCGGGCCTTGGGTGCCCGTGACCCCGGTTCGAATCCGGGCGAACCCATTTTTGCGACGAACTACGTAAAGAGTGTGAACTGAGTCACAGGATTTGAACCAGCGAGCAGCGCGCGGCGTAGCGCCACGCTGGCGAACGGCGAAGCCGTGAGCAACTTTGCTGCGAGTGATGTTCGAATCCGGTCGACCCTTATTCAACTAGTCGACACGCGGTCTAGACACCGTTGGGTGAGATAATGACAGTCATCTGCTGGTCGTCTCGGCCCATCGCTTGGACAGTCCAGCCGTGACGCTCGACAGCCGTCCGAAGGTCGTTGGGAACGAGATCCGGGTCGCCCGCGTTGCAGTAGACTCGTGAGAGGAATCGTCGCAGGCCCGTTGGTGGGTCCCGACGATGCTGTTCGGGGAGTCGGACCTGTCCGCTTGCCTCGTCCGGATAGCCGTCGGTCGACGTGATATCATCGTATCCGAGTGCGTGGACCGAATCAAGAACCGTCTCAAACGGGACCTTCGTCTCACTCATCTGTGACCACACTCCTGTTATACTACTTGACACAAAAACGGTCGACACGAATACCCGGTCGATGCTGTTCTACGGATAACCTCATAGCGACTGCTTGCAGTCCGTCCGCCGAACGACACCGATCAGGCCAACGCGTACCGCTCGCCGTCTTTCGAAACCATGTCGTCTTTTTCGAGGGTTTTGAGAATGCTGTAGAGAGAGATTTTCTTCATATTCAGTCCGTCCTGCAGTTCGCTGATCGATGTCGTCCCGTTCATTGAGAGAAAGAGATAGATCAGCTTTGCCTGCGGCGACCGAAGATCGGTTGGAATGTCGACTGCGGGCTTCTGCTGTGTGATCATACAACTGAATTAGGTTCGACAATAATAAAGGTACCCTACGACAGTCGTCGAAAGGCCAGATATTGCCTGACGCGGCCGATTTCTGGCAGTTGTGGTTGAGAGGCGGAGTTGGGCCAGTGTCGACGCTCCCCGAAACAGCCGAAAATCGCCGGTCGATTTCGACTCATGACGAATCCATGTGAGAGGCACTCAGACACGGGATCGAGCTACAGGATGCCGTAGACCACACCCCACCATGCGGCGGTCTGTCCGACCGCCAACACAACCATCGCTCTCACCCACGCCAGCGCTGCACTGATACCCATCGCGTAGACGACACCAGTAGCAGCAGTTGGTCAGGTCGACTCATCCGAATCAGGGCCACGGCGACCGTTGAGAGAGACACGTCGGTGTCGGTCGACTGCCAACCGAGAGCAGTAAAAAGACGCGGCAAAATGGGAATCCAGATCAGTAGCTACGGATCTTCGGCTCGTATTTTTTGTCCTCGCCTTCGAGGATGACAGGTCGGTACCAGAGTTCCGGCGTGCCGTCGTTCCACGACAGCAGCGTGTGTTTCAGCCACTCGTCGTCTTTTCGCTCTTGAGCCTCGGCGCGCCAGTGAGCACCGCGGAACTCCTTGCGGGCGAGCGCACCAATCGTGATCGACTCGGCGAGATCCAGCAGGTTCTGGGTCTCGATGGTCTGCAACAGATCAGTGTTGAACGTCTGTGATGGGTCCATCACCGTCACGTTCTGGTACTCGTCGCGAGCCTCTCGAATATCGCGGAGCGCCTGCTTGAGGCCTTCTTCCTCGCGGAAGACGTTGACGTTCTGGGTCATCGTCTTCTGGACCTTGTCGCGGACCTCCGAGTGGTGGATTCCGTCTTCGCCCTCTTGGAGTGTTTCGATTCGCTGGCGTTCAGCGTCGACTGTCTGTTCGAGGAGCGTGTCGGGATCGGCCGAGCCACCGGCGGCGACTGCGCCACCATCAGCCACGGCGTCACCGGGCGAGCCGCCCTCGCCGAGCTCTACGGGGCTGTCGATAGTCGCGGTTTCGTACTCGCCGCGTTTGCCGGTCTGGACCTCTGCGGGCTCCATCTCCTTGCCAGCAGCGTGATAGCCTGCGCGCTTTCCGAGGACGATCAGTTCCGGCAGTGCGTTGCCACCGAGGCGGTTCGCGCCGTGAACCGATGCACAAGCACACTCGCCGGCGGCGTACAGATTGCCGACGCAGGTCTCGCCGTTCTCGTCGGTTTCGATGCCGCCCATCGCGTAATGCTGGCCGGGTTTGACCGGCATCGGCTCCTCGATACCATCCGCGCCCTCGAAGTCCTCTGCAAGGTGGAGGATGTTTTCGAGCCGGTCGATGATCCGCTCCTCGCCGAGATGCCGCATGTCGAGGTGGACGTACTCGTCTTCGATCCCGCGGCCCTCGTTGACCTCTGTCAACTCGGCACGGGAGACCACATCACGCGAGGCGAGTTCGCCGTCGTTGTTGGCGTAGCCGCGTTCGAACATGAACCGTTCGCCCTCTGCGTTGTACAGAATGCCACCCTCGCCGCGGACACCCTCGGAGATGAGGACCCCGGTCGACGGAAGCGTCGTCGGGTGGAACTGAATGAACTCCATGTCTTCGAGTGGGACACCAGCGCGGTAGGCCATCGCCTGGCCGTCGCCGGTACAGGAGACCGCGTTGGTCGTGTGGTCGAAGGCCTGTCCCGGACCACCGGTTGCGAGAATAACGCCGTCACGAGCCTTGAAGCCCGCGACTTCGCCGGTTTGGACGTCGTAGGCGACGACGCCGTGGCAGTCACGGTCCTCGGGTTTCTCCTCGTCGGAGACCGCGAGGTTCGAGACGTACCATTCGTCGTACACCTGAATGCCGCGTTTGACGAGCTGTTCGTACAGTGTGTGTAGGAGCTGGTGGCCGGTTTCGGCTCCCGCGTAGGTGGTTCGGGGGAACGAAAGTCCGCCGAACGGTCGCTGTGAGACGCGGCCATCTTCCTCGCGGGAGAAAGCCATCCCCCAGTGTTCGAGTTGGATTACTTCGTAGGGGCTGTCTTGGCACAGTGTTTCGATAGCCGGGGCATCGCCCAGATAGTCCGATCCTTTCATCGTATCGTAGGCGTGGTCCTCCCAGGAGTCGCCCTCCCGGAGTGCGGCGTTGATTCCGCCCTCGGCCGCGCCCGTGTGGCTCCGAACCGGGTGGAGCTTCGAAACGATGGCCACGTCCGCGCCTGCCTCGTCGGCAGCAATCGCTGCTCGAAGCCCGGCACCGCCCGCACCGACCACGATTACGTCGTGTTCGTACATAATTGGTTGTTGGTTTGTGTTGGGTCTGGAGGCTATTCAGCGTACCTACCAGAACTTGAGGTTGTTTTTGACTGCTTCGCGTTTCAGTTCCTGGATATGCTCGGTGAGCGGGATATCCTTCGGACAGACGTTGGTACAGGAGAACTGGGTCTGACACCGCCAGACGCCGTGTTCCTGCTCGATGGTTTCGAGCCGCTGTTGTTTTTTGCCGTCGCCCTCGCGGTCGTCCATCGCAAACCGGTAGGCCTTGTTCAGGGCCGCAGGGCCGAGATACTGGTTGTCCCCGGCGGCGATGTTACACGAGGAGAAACAGGCTCCACACCAGATACACCGCGTCGACATCTTGACCTTCTCTCTGTTTTCTCGTGACTGGCGCTGCTCTTCGAGTTCGCCCTCCGGCGTCTCGTCGGGATCGAAGAAGGGGTCGACGGCTTCCATCTCGTCGTAGAAATGGTCCATGTCGACGACCAGATCCTTGACGACCTCCTGATGCGGCAGCGGCTCGATCCGGACTGGCTCCTCCAGCTCCGAGAGCTGGGTCTTGCAGCCGAGTCGCTGGTCACCGTTGACGAAGAAGGCGTCCGAGCCACAGACGGCCTGTCGACAGGAGTGCCGGAAGGTGAGCGAGGGATCGTAGTTGTCCCGGGCGTAGATCAGCGCATCGAGGACGGTCATTCCCTTCTCGAAGGGAACATGGAACGTATCGAACCGCGGCTCCTGTTTGTCCTTGATCTCGGGATCGTAGCGGAACACCCGGATTTCGCGTGTTGGCTCGTCGCTTTTGGCCGCGGCGTCGTCTTCGGCCTGTCGCTGGGCGTCCCGACTCCGCCGGTCGGCTTTGGCGTCTTCGCGTCGCTGTTGGGCGGGCGGCGTCGACTCGGCCTCCTCGACTGGCTCCTGTTCGGCGGGCGATTCCTCGGTTTCTTGCTGTGGTGGGTGTGTGCTCATGGTTAGAAGAACCCGATTCCGGCCCAGGCGTTTGCCGTCCGGACTCCTTGGGTGAGGAGCACGACGCTGGCGGCGACGAGGGTCCATTTAACGACTTGGCGCTTGGTGCCTGTCAACCCTTGGTTGATCAGGGCGTTGTAGACGCCGTTGACGCCGTGGAACGTCGCCGCAAACAGGAACAGGATCATCAGCGAGTAGTAGCTCAGCGTCTCCATCCGAGCCTGACTCAGCGCGAAGGTCACCTCGTCGGCGTGGTAGACGAAGTGGAGCAGGAAGAAGTGGAACGCGAGCACGACGACGAGGAACGCCGCCGTAATTCGCTGCCAGAGCCAGAGTCTCCCGCCCTTCGTGAACGAGGAATAGTGCTCTGCCATCTCAGAACGCCCCCGCGACGAACGTTGGGACGGAGGCCACCGTGATCGCTCCCGTGAGGATCAAGGAGGCATAAAAACTCTTGTCCTGTGATTCCAGCCCGATACCAAGGTCGACGAACAGTAGGCGAAGCCCGTTGAGGATGTGGAAGACAGCGACCGCGAGCAGGCCCACTTCGAGGATTCGAACCACAAGTAGGCTTTCGAGCGCGACGATCGTTGTCGTGTAGATGTCCTCGTTTGCGGCCAGCGTCGCAGCGTCCTGGCTTGATGCCGGGATCGCCGTGCTGAGAACCGCAATGTGGGTGAACAGATAGCCCACAAGCACCCAGCCGGTGAACTTGTGGAAGATCCACGCCCACATTCCCGCGGAGAACTCCCGCCAGCGGCCGAAGTCCTCGATAAGGCCCCGATTGTACGACTGACTCATGTCGTATGTGGATCTGTACCGGGGTAGTATAGAAGTTACGTCGTAGGGCTGTCAGCAGCCCAACGGTCACCGGAGAGATGGATGCAAAAATAGACAGGTGTCCGGTTTTGTCGACCTCAACCCTCCTGACTGGTCGACCCGCGTTTGAGTTCGACCACGCGCTTGGTCTGGCCGCCGAGTTCGACCAGATGGCACAGCGGGTTCCCGGGATAAACGACCGGGTTTTCGAGAATCCCGACCATCAGCCCTGTAAACGGCGCGCTGACGCTGATATCGTCGTCCTTGAAGGGATTCGTGATCGTACAGATCACGTCGCCCTCGTGGACCAGCGCGCCGCGGTCGTGATGCATGTCGACGATCCCACCCACGTCAGCGCGGATCCACGTCTTTTCGTGATCGCCGGTGATGATCGTCCGCCAACCGGGCCACCGGACGGTGGTCTCATCGAGCATCTCGTACTCGGCAAACACGCTTTCGACGCCTCTGAGCGCCTCGTCGATCAGTTCGCGCTGGAAGCGGTGTGCCTCGCCCATCTCGATGGTGATCGTTGGAACCTCGTCTGCGGTCGCCTCCCCGCGGAGCGTTCCGTCGGGGCCCTCGCTGTCGATAATGACGTTGGTGCCGAACGCGAGCGCGAGTCGATGGGTGCCAGCATCGGCCATGTCGGCCCGGACGTGGAGCATGTTCGACCGCCCACGCGTGGAGGTATGGAGATCGATCCCGAAGTCACAGGGTTCGATGAAGTTGGTATAAATCTGGTAGGCCATCCGTTTGGCGCTCGTCGAGCCCTGTCGACCCGGAAACGAGCGGTTGAGATCCCGGTCGTAGATCGGGAGATAGCGCTGTTGGGCCAGAAAGCCGGGAACATTAAGCACTGGCATGCAGACGAGCGTGCCAGCGAGGTTCGAGAGGTCCCAGTCGTGGGCGACCTCCCGAACGACTTCGATGCCGTTGAGTTCGTCGCCGTGGGCCGCCGCCGAGAGAAAGGCGGTGGGGCCGGGTCGACTACCGTTGATGATGGTGACCGGAATCCGAACCGGATCGCCGAGATACGTCTCGCTGATCCCATACCGGATGTTTTGGGTCTCGCCGGGGTCGACCTTCCCCCCGTTGTAGGTGAAGGCCCCGTCATTGCTCATGGCTGTCTGGTTAGAGGGGCTGTATATAAATCCACGCGCGGTCGGACTCGCAGTGGCCGCTCTAGAGCCACGATACGTCGACTTTGTATCGAACCGGAATCTCAACAGACTCGGCTGCCCTGCGGCTTTTTAACTGAAATTTCGTCCCCAGCTACGACTAATCGACGCCTGACTCATCGGTCGACCAGCCCGACACGTCGCGGGCCACAATCAGGTGCAGTGCGGTAAACAGGACACAGGCACCGAGGCCACCGTATCCGATATCGGCAAGCAGTAGCGTCGGAACCACCGGGGACTGTGCGCCGACTGCAACCCCGATAGCAAAGAGGACGATGAGTGTCCCCCGGCCGCGGTAGCCGATAGTTCGAAACCAGTCGCCGACTCGGCGGCCGACAGTCGAGTTCGCTACGGGACCGATTGCCAGAGAAAACAGGACGAACCCAGCGAGTACTGCGGGGAGCCACGGCGATCTGAACTGAAGGGACAATCCATGGGTGACGACGACTAACACTGCGAGCCCGACTTCTGTCCACGTCGGCGGGCGATCCGGGACGTATGTCGACAGTCGAAGCCATTGAGCCATACAGTACCTACCACGCACAGATAAATAACAGTTGCTTAGCAGGTCCGTCTGATCGATTCCAGAACGGTCGACAGCTATTCGAGGTGGTCGATGTGCCCTGAGAAGTCCAACTCCCACTCGCCGTCTCGCTGGTCTATCCGTGTGATGCCACACAGCGGCGCGTCGACGCCCTCAGTCGACCCAACCAATCCTCGCACAACCCCACCGATGGTCAGCCCGTGGCCGACCATCAGAACCGGGCCATCGTGGGCGTCGACGATCCGCCGGGCGGTCTCGCCAGCCCGCCGTTCGGCCTCGTGATGCTCCTCGGGGAAGTCGGGGATGACAAACGGCTCGTGATCGCTCCGGATCGGCTCGAAGTAGTTAGCCAGCGTCCGGTGTGAGAGCGTCTCCGGCTCGCTGTCGAACCACTCGGCGTTCCGGTGCTCGCCGAGTCCGGGCTCCAGCCGCGCTTCGTGGCCGGTCTCCCCGTAGATTTCGGCTGTGGTCTGGACCGTCCGCAAAAACGGCGAGCAGTAGACGGCCTCGAATTTGATGCCTCGGTCGGCGAAGAACCGACCGCATCGCCACGCCTGCCACCGACCAAGTTCGGTCAGTCCGGGATCGTGAATCCGGTCTGCGGTGAGTTCCCAGTCGGGGTCGACCGTATCCTGTCGCTGTCCGTGTCGAACTACCCAGACGTCCTGTGCCATGTGAACACCAACCGTGCGAGGCTACAATTAGCTGTCGACCGTCACGTAGGCGATCCGACCAATCAATAGCAATGGAGGTCGGCTCAAGCCGCCTACCGGTGTCTCTTTCCCCATGTATCCGGTATGTATCTCTATGACTGACGACACCCCTGTTCGGGTTGGCGTGCTGTCGCTCCACACGAGCAAGGAAACGAAGGCGATTCTCAACGCAGTCGACGATCTGGGCCACGAGTCGGTCTGGCTCCGACGTGAAAACACCGCGATCAGCATCGAGGACAGCGAAGTGACTCTGGAGCCGGACGTCGACATCATCGCAAATCGGCTCCTGCTGTCGAACACCGAGGAGCCAGCCGAGGGACTGGGCCTCGCCGCAACGTTTGAGCACATTCGCCCGATGCTCAACACCCCCGATGCCGTGCTTGGTTCGATCCACAAGTTCGCCACCGGCGCGACGCTGGCCGACTGGAACATCCGGGTGCCCGATGCCCTGCTGGCGCTCTCCAACGAACGGCTCAACGCCGGCCGCGAGCGGTTCGGCGACGTCGGCGTTTATAAAACCGCCATCGGCACTCACGGCGGCGGCACGTGGAAAGTCGACCTCACCGAGCCGGTGAATCCGAAGGTCGGCAACCGACAAGCGTTCCTCCAAGAGCTGATCGACCGCGATGATCAGAAACATCGTGATCTCCGGATATATACCGTCGGCGACGAGGTCATCGGCGCGATGTACCGCTATGCGCCGGAGGGCGACTGGCGAACCAACGTCGCCCTCGGTGGCTCGGTCCAAGACGCCATGCCCGAACTCCCCGAGGAGGCCGCCGAAACCGCGCTCTACGCGGCCGACGTGTTAGGACTCGACTACGCCGGCGTCGACCTCGTCGAGGGCCACGACGGCTGGTTCGTCCTCGAAGTCAACCCCACGGCAGGATTTAAAGGATTGTACGAGGCGACGAACAAGAGCCCCGCGCCCTACATTGCCAAACTCGCCATCGAGCGCGCCGGGGGGACTGTCGACGACGAACGCGTCGAGGGGTTGTCGACCAGCCTAGACGATTCGCGGCCGAAATCGATGCCGAGACCGGAGCCCCAATCGAGTGAGGAGACGCCGTTGATCGGCTACATCGAGGAGGTAGTCGTCATCGGCACCAGTGGCTCGCGGCAGACCCACGCCAAATCGGATACGGGCGCGACCCGGAGCAGTATCGACACCAGTCTCGCCGCCGACATCGGGGCGGGACCGATCAAAAGCATGACCCGCGTTCGCTCGGGGAGCAGCAAAACCGGGAAAGCCCGACCCGTGGTCGACCTCGTGATCGGGGTCGGTGGGAATCAACACACTGTCACCGCGAGTGTCGAGGATCGTGGGCATATGGACTATCCGCTCCTCCTTGGGCGGGATATTCTCCAGCATTATCAGGTGGACGTCCGCAGGCGTGCCGACAGCGAGCATGCCGGGCGTGACGAGGACTATCTCGAAGAGTAATCGGTTGCGGGACAACGGGCCTAACAAACCCGTAGTTCACCCGCCAGTAATGAACTCGTTTCGCGTATCGTTCAGCACCTCACGGGCATGCCCTGCTGGGTCGGCGAGTTCGGGATTGTACGTGGCGAAAATCTCACCATTGGCGAGGACGAACGTCCGGCGATCCGTGTGACCCTCCGCGGTGTCGAGACCGAAAGCTTCGGCCACAGCACCGTCCGGATCGGCGAGCAGATCGAACAGAATTCCCTCCTCGTCGGCGAACTCGGCGTGGCTGTCGACGTCATCCATCGAGATGCCATAGACGGTGATCCCTGCTTCCCGATATTGGGGGAGCACGTCTTGGAAATCGTTGGCTTCGATGGTACAGCCGCCGGTGAAGTCCTTCGGGTAGAAGTAGACGACTGTTGGCTCCTCGAATGTGGGCGTAATTTCCTCGCCGTACTGGTTGGTGGCGGTAATCTCGGGTGCTGGGTCACCGGATTCAAGCATACTGGACAATCAAGCCCATCCTACTTGATGGCTTTCGTCCGTCGACGCTCCCACCGCATAGCCGAGGTAATCACGACAGTGGTGGCGAGAATTGGGTGCTGCAGACCGAGCAGCGAGGCACACGGCGTCGACTGCACCGATTGGTCGACCATCTGGACGGAGGAGTTAGATCGAGTCGCCACAGTGGTCACATGTCTCCGAAGTGGGTGGGTTCAGGCTCCCACAGGCAGGACAGTTTTCCTTATCAGAACCACCTGTGGGCGACTCTTCGAGTAACGAACGGAGTACCATAGCACCGATTGCGATGAATACGACAGTAAACCAGCCAATGGGGCCTGTAAGGAGCAACAAAACCACGATGAGAAGAATCGGGCCACCGACAACCACGTAGAGCAGGAGTTCAGAAATGTCGGCCATATGTCCGTGGTTTACCACAGTAATATAAAATGTTTCGTAGGCACAAACGCTGGTTTCTGCGTTTCGACGAGGATTCACACAGAGGGAGAATACGGTACAAAAGTGAGCATCCACGACTGAATCGTCGACACTGCGGTCGCATACTGGAACGGTGAAGTAACTGTTTACCTTTCAGATAAAACTACATAGAGAGGGTGGCTACGATAAGCTATGGACCACGCACGTCGACGGTATCTCCGCTATTTCGGTGGAACCGGGGCTGTACTGCTGGGTGGGCTTGCTGGCTGTACCGGCCGTAGCCCAGATGGCCTTCCGCCATCGGAAACGAACGGCTCCGATAACAGTGCTGGTGGCACGCGCCCTGAGGGAACGGGCGGCCCCGGCGTCACGCTTGTCTCGACTGACGAGGACCCGGATATTCCCGTTCAACCCTCGGTCGAGATTGTTCGTGATACCGCCACCGAAGACCACCCGCCACGGCTCCGGACGACGCTCGAAAACACCAGCGACGAGCCACTGCGAGTCGGGGAAGGCCGCGCTGTTCATTTCGAGCATGTCACCGCCGACTCTGGATTGCTCACACTCCTGCCGGGCGACGGCGAGTATCCCGCAGAGGCCGACTGCTGGCGGCTGACCGAACTGATCGCCACTACCGATGAGTATCAGACCTTCGAGATCGACGCCGGTGACTCCAGCAGTCGACTCGTCGATCTGTATGCCACGCCCGACGCTGATGGCTGTCTGCCTGTTGGGGAGCATCGCTTCGAGTCGACGATTTCGATTGTCTCGGACAATGCCGAGCCGCAATCGTCCGCAGAGTGGGGATTCTCTGTCATCTTAGAGTAGCCGTTTGAAGCTCTGTATTCGTTGGTATGAAGAGAGGACTGCTTTTATCCAAATCCTACTCGCCCAACTGTTCACGAGCCGCAGCCACGATCAGCGGGAGATGCACCGTCGCATCCCCAAGCACGGTCACGTTGCGCGCCTCCTTCGTCAGTTTCCCCCATGACCGCGCCTCGTCGAGCGTCGCCCCAGAGAGCCCGCCAGTCGACGGCGAGTCCATCGTGATCTGGACCCCGTAATCGTAGGCCCCGGGCGTCACCAGCATCGTCTGGAGCGTGAAATTCTTCGGCACGCCGCCGCCGACGAGCAGACAGCCCGCAGTGTCAGCCTCGTAGGCCAGATCCGTCAGCGGCGTCATATCCGCCAGCGCGTCGAGGGTGAGATCCGAAATTTGGGAGTACATCCACGCCTGCAAGCCAAAGACCGAATCCTGCACTGCCGGGCAGTAGATCGGCACGTCGTTCTCGTAGGCCGCCGCGGCGATGCCAGCGTCTTCGTCGATTCCTTCCTCATCATTCCGCTCCGAGTTCGCCTTGCCGAGTTCGGCGCAGAGTTCCGCAATACTGACCGACTCCTGGTCGGCCAGCGGCGGGAACACGTTGTCACGGAGATGGGCTTCGAACAGCGAGAAGTGTTCCTGCGGGAGATACACGTTATAAATTCGGTCGACCTGCTCGTCGCGGAGCTGTTCGTCGAACTCCCGGTCGTCGAGATCGGGATGCTCATGCTCGCCATGGTGGTGTTTGCCGCCGATGGCCTCGATGGCGTCGTGGGTCAGGTTCGCGCCCGTGGTGATCAGGGCGTCGACGTGGCCATCCCGAATCAGATCCGAGACGATCCGCCGCATGCCGGTCGGCACCATCGCCCCCGCCAGCGACATGAAGACGGTACAGTCGTCGTCCGCGAGCATTTCGGTGTAGATGTCGACTGCTTCGTGGACGCCCGCCGCGCCGATGCCGGCGTGTCCGTACTGGTCGGCCAGATCGCCGACGCTCATGCCGGCCCAGACGTGGCTGTGGTCGACTGGATCGTGGTCGAAGGTGGTTCGTTCTGGCTCCTCGTACTCGTCGGCTGCGTCGGCCTCCGCGTCGGAATCGTGGCTGTCTGTCATGGCTCGGTCTGGGTCGGCCACCCGTTTGAAGCGTGCGGTTCAGCCAGCCGCTGCGGTCCCGAGAGCCGCAGTAACCGACCGAGTCGCCCCAAATCGAGTGCGCGAGTGGTCGACCACCACAGATAGTTATGGTCCTATCTGTAGTAGACCGTTCTACTCGTGGGTAATAAACAGACAACGACTAGTCAGGTAGCACAACATATAACGAGTTGCCCACGAATTATGACTTGTTTCGTATGGGTATGAGTGACCTCACAGTAGGTGGCATCTACATCGCTGCCACTGTGATTGCGCTGTACACCGGGGGCGTCCTCTGGCGACACCGCGAAAAGACGGCTGCCCTCCCGTTGAGCATCGCCGGGTTTTCATCAGCCGTCTGGTCGTTCGGACTGTTCATAACGACGCTCCCGTGGGGATCGGTCGCACTCTCCGGAATTACGGTGGTGTATATCGGCGTCGCCGTTGGGCTGGCGGCGGTGTTCGTGTTCGCACTCGAATACACCGGTCGCGAGCGATACGTCACACCGACCCTTCTGGGACTGCTGTCGATTCATCCCATCTTCCTTCTGGGATTCGTGATTTTCAACCCCGGCGATCTCTTTTTTATCGGGCTCGATCCGGCCGCCCCAATCGGCGTCGACCAACAGTGGGGCCCGGCATTCTGGCTCCACTCGACCTACGCCTATCTGCTGGTATTGGTCACCTCGCTGCTCATTGTCGAACGACTCGTCAGGACCAACCGGGCGCTGTACAAAGGGCAGGCGATTCTGTTGGCAGCCGGGTTGTTCGCTCCGTTGCCGATGAACGCGGTCTTCATTTCGGGGGTGATTAGCTTCGATACCACGCCGTTAGGGTTCGTGATTATGTGTTCGCTTTTTGCGGTCGCAATCATCAAATACCGATTCGTCGACCTCTCGCCGATTGCCCGCGAGAAAGTCATCGACAGCGTCCGAGACGGAATGGTCGTCGTCGACACCGATGACCGAATCATCGACATCAATCCGGCGGCCGAACGGATGATGAACATCGAGACGTCGGTTCTTGGGGCCAGTGTAAGCGAGGTCCTCAATCTGTCCGAGTCAGTGGCGGCCTACGAGGAGTTGACAGCGACCACCGACACCAGCGAACTCACGGTCGAACTCGGGGACGTCTACTACGCTATCGAGTCGACGCCGATCTTCGATGGGCGGGACCGCCACGTCGGCTGGCTATTCTTGCTACAGGATGTCACCGAGCAGAAGCGCCGCGAGCGGGAACTCGAACAGCAGATCGAGAAACTCGATGAGTTCGCCAGTCTCGTCAGCCACGACCTCCGCAGTCCGATCAACGTCGCCAACGGCTACATCGAACAGACACGAATCACCGGCGATCTGGACAATCTCAATGAGATCGAGCGGGCGACCGAGCGCATGGAGGAGATCATCGACGACGTCCTGGAGTTGGCCCGCGAGGGACAGGCAGTGACCGAGCCGGAAGCCGTCTCGGTCGACACCATCGCCCGAGAGGCGTGGGACCACACCGAGGCCAACGGAGCATCGCTCTCGGTCGACGGCGACACAAAAATCGTCGCCGATCCGGATCGCCTCACGCGATTGTTTGAGAACCTGTTTCGGAATAGCGTGGAACACGGCACCGAAACCAAAGGCGACGATTCGACACCCGAATCGCTTGCGATCACCGTCGGAACCGCCGACGAGACGTCGACGAAGTCGACGCTCTACGTTGCCGACGACGGGGTTGGGATTCCGACAAACAGGACCGAGTGCTCGAAGACGGCTACACGACCGACGCCGACGGGACGGGGCTGGGTCTCGCAATCGTCGAACAGATCGCCGACGCACACGGCTGGACCGTCTCGGTAACTGACAGCCACACCGGCGGCGCACGCTTCGAGATTGGCAATATCAGCAAGGAGTGGTAGGCCGCAGTTCCGCCTCAAGATCCATGTACCCGGAGAGTCACGCATACGTATGTATCTCGCCGACGAAACGTGGCCGGATCTGGGAGCGTACTTCGAGGACGAATCACTCGCCATCGTACCGCTGGGGTCGACCGAACAACACGGTCCACACCTCCCCGAAGGAACCGACCACATCATCGCCGAGGGGTTCGCCACCGCTGCCGCCGAGCGCACAGGCTATCTCCGGACGCCAACGATCAACATCGGTGTCAGCCCCCATCACCGCCAGTTCCACGGCACGATGTGGGTCGAGCCGCCAGTGTTCCGCGACTACGTCGAGTCGTTCACGCGAAACCTCGCGTACCACGGTATCGACCGCGTCATCTTCGTCAACGCCCACGGCGGCAACGTCCAGCACCTCCGTGAAGTCGGCCGTCGACTCCGCGATGACAACGTCATCTACGCCATCGAGTGGATGTGGAACGACAGTATTCCCGAGTTGGTCGAGGAGTTGTTCGCCCAGCCCGGTCCGCATGGAGGACCGAAGGAGACGTCGATGATTCAGCACCTCCAACCGGAGTTGGTCCACGACGACCAGCTCGAAGCTGCCCGCGACGGTGGAATGACGAGCTTTGATCCCCAGTCGGTCCAAAAACACGGCTCGCGGACGTTCTACGATGCCATCGACAACACCGCAAACGGTGTGCTCGGCGATCAGACCGATGCCAGCGCCGCCAAAGGCGAGCAGCTGTTCGAGGCCGCCAGCGATCAGCTGGTCGACCTCTGTGAGTGGCTCGCTGCCCAGCCGTTTGAGGCTCTGATGCCGAAAGATCACGTCTAAACGGGATCTGTGACGTTCTAATGGGAATCACGGAACCCAGTCGGTCGACGCGGTAGTATATCGATATAAAAGACGAGTCGGAGTCGGGCCACCGTCTCGGAGAGTCAGTCGATGAGCTGTGTGAGCGTTTCGGCTTTCGCTTTAATTTTGTTCGCCACGTCTACAGTATCGGTTTCGGCTGGGTTCGAGCGCAGTTCCTCGGCCAGCGCGATGATTTCGGTGAGCTCGTCTTGCTGCTGGAGCTCGCCGGTCACGTCCGTATAAATGGCAAATCCGTGATCGTCATCGTACGGAATCCCTCGGTAGAGGAACGTCCGGTTCCCTTCGGTCGTCGTTCGCTCGACGAACGCGACGTTGGAGCGTCCATCCGACGTACGCTGGTCGAACTGCTTGGCTTCTTCTTGTTTGGTTGCCGGGACAATGAGATCGTTCAGCGGGAGCCCGATTACGCGTTTCATATCCGGACTGAAGATGTCGCGAAACGCGTGGTTGGCGTCCACAATCACCGGCTCGCCATCGCCGGACTGCGTCCGGCTGCCTGAGGAACTCCGTTCCTCTCTGTCGACAATCTCGAACTCGACAACCGCATCGTCGATCTCGTGGAGCAACTGCTCGAACTGCGTCGGTTTGTGAGCGTTCATATCGTCTCACCTCTGGATGTCGACCGCGGTTCGGGAACGAGTCGCCACCGAGAACCGTCTCCGGTGGGTCGAGGCAACGGATTCGCTGTGGGTCGCGTGTGTGTGGTGTGAGTCATAGGGATTGTCTGACTGTGGTCGACCCGTGCAGAGCGGACGCCATCGCACTGGCTCGCTGCAGGGCGTCGACCATGGTCCGGGAAGCAACACCGGGTGTCGAATTCCGAATACAGAATTTCCATTTTTCTACAGTCAAACGTATTACCTATTCGTAGTTAACCCATCGACGAGTAAAAGACTTTATTCACGAACTATAAACGCAGTTCGCATACTATATCCAAATATTTGAGCCGGAGTTCGAAACTGTGTGCTTCTCGTCGTCTACGACGAGTGGATCGACTCGCCCTTCGCAGCAGCCGCGGCATCCGACAACGCTTCGGGGAACGTCGGATGGGCGTGCATCGTGTTGGCGAGGTCGTCGAGTGAGCCACCCATCTCCAAGGCAAGCGTTGCCTCGCCAATCGTGTCGGAGGCTCGGGCGCCGACGATCCGCACACCGACCAACTGCTCGTCGCCATCGGCGATCACTTTGATATAGCCCGACGGCTCGTCGGTCGTGAGAGCGCGTCCCGAGGCAGCCAGCGGGAATGTGCCGACCATGATCTCCTCGTGTTGCTCGGTGGCCTCGGCCTCCGAGAGCCCGACGACAGCCACCTCGGGATCGGTGTACATCACTGCCGGCGTGTACTGGGCGTCGGCCGGTGGCTCCTCATTCGCGGCCACGCTGGCTGCGCGTTTCCCCTCGTGGTAGGCGATGTGGGCCAGATACGACGGCCCGGCGGCATCACCGATACAGAGAATATTGTCGTCGGTTGTCTGCTGCTGGTCGTCAGTCCGAATGATCCCGTCGTCGTTCAGTTCGATATCGGTGTTGTCCAACTCCAGCGCCCGATAGGAACTCCGCGGCTCTCGCCCCGCAGCGACGATGATATAGTCGCCCGACAGCCGGAGTTCGTCGCCATGCTGTTCGGCAACCAACACTGGTTTCCCCTCATCGTCGTACTCGATATCTTGGGCCAGCGCGGCGGTATAAATGTCGTCGCTGTACATCTCGCTGGTCTCTTGGATCGAGTCGACGATCTCCTCCTCGAACCCGGTCAGCACACGGTCGAGCGCCTCGACGATTTTGACGTGGGAGCCGAACTTCGAGAACTTGGTCACCGCCTCCATCCCGATGTAGCCACCGCCAACGACCACGATCTCGGCGGGAACCTCGTCGACCTGCAGGATCTCTCGGGAGGAGATCACACCCTTCTGGTCGAACTCCAGACCGGGGATCTCGATGGGCTGGGAGCCGGTGGCGATGATCGCCGTTTCGAAGCCGATAGACTGCTCGGTTGTGTTCTGTTCGACCCTGATCGTGTTCGAATCCTCGAATCGGGCGGTGCCCGTGATATAGTCGACGCCGTGGTGGTCTAACTGGTCGAGGATCCGGTTGTCGAGTCGGGTGACTACATCGTCTTTCCAGTCTTGGATCGCGCTAAAGTCGGCCTCGACGGGACCGGTCTCAATCCCGATCTCGTTCCAGTGGGCGATGTTTCGCTGGAACCCCGCGGCGTGGATCAACGCCTTGGCCGGAATACAGCCGTGGTTCAGACAGACGCCGCCGACAGTTTCTTTCTCGATGAGGGCAACGTCGAGCCCCTTCTGTGCGCCGCGGATCGCGGCGGTGTAGCCGCCAGGCCCCGCGCCGATGACGGCGAGATCGACAGTCGAGGCAGTATCGCTTGCAACCATTCTGTGTACACTATTCACCCTTCAGGTTGTTTACAGTTTGGGTCAGACCGTGTATCAATGTAGATTCCGTCTGAGACAATCACCGAAACGAGAGAGTCAGTTTGCTGTGGCAACAGGCTATCTACGGTGTTCGGTGTACAGGGTGTATGCGTCTCGTCGAAGTATTTGTGCTCCAAGGCGACCGCGAACTCGTCGTTGATACGGCCGAGACGATGGGCGTCGACTACGCCGTCACCGAGGAGGTGAGTCGCGGGGAGTTCGAGGCAGTTGTCTCGATGCCTGTCCCACCGGCTGCGGTCGAGCCGCTCGTCTCGGCGCTTCGGTCGGCCGGTCTGGCTGAGGAGTCGTATATCGTCGTCACGGCCGCCGAAACGGTTATTTCGGATCGATCCAAGGAGCTGTTCGAGCAGTTTTCGGCATCCCGGATCTCTCGGGAGGAGTTGCAGTCGCGGGCCGAGGAGCTCGCACCCGCCACCTCCACCTATTTTATACTCCTCGTTGTGAGTTCGGCGATTGCCACGGCCGGACTGTTGATCAATTCGGCGGCCACGATCATCGGAGCGATGGTGGTTGCCCCCCTGATGGGGCCGGCACTCGCCGCCAGCGTCGGTGTCGTGGTCGATAACGATGAACTCACGACCCGTGGCGTGGGTTTGCAGATCGGTGGACTCGTGGCCGCGATAGCGACCGCAGCGCTGATCGGCTGGCTGCTCAGAGGGACCGTGTTGCTCCCGCCGGGGTTCGATATCACGACCGTGCCGCAGATCCGCGAACGGATCACCCCGAACCTGCTGGCGGTGTTTCTCGCCCTCGGTTCGGGCGTGGCTGGTGTCGTCAGTCTCACCCGTAACGTCGGCTCGGTGCTTGTCGGCGTCGCCATCGCCGTCGCGCTCGTACCGCCGGCGGCCACTGTCGGCCTCGGTATCGCTTGGGGACACCCCGAGGTCGTCGCCACCGCCGGCGCACTCGTGTTGGTGAACATGCTGTCGATCAATCTCACCGCGCTCATCCTGTTGTGGCTCTCGGGGTATCGCCCCCACCAGTCAGCGCGGATCGACCATGTCTATGGTCGACTGCGCTCACGTGTCGCCGTGCTCGTCGTTGCAATCCTACTCTTATCAGCGGTGCTCGGCGGCGTCACCTACGCCACCTACCAGTCGGCTGCGGTCGAGCACGATATTCAGACCGAACTTCAGACGATGAGTGCAGATCCGATCTTCGGCGACCTCCGGTTCCGCGAGGGGGTGGTCGACTACCAGCCGTTCGACGTATACGCTGGCACCCACCCGTCGGTAACTGTAATCGTTGAACGTCCGCCCGGCCAACAGGAGCCTGTCGACTTCGCCGACGACGTCCGCGCTCGGTTGGAATCGGTCACCGGCACCGAACTCACGGTCACTGTCGAACTGATCGACAGCCAGCGAAGCGGCTGACTCCGGCTCCGGAGCAACGAGACCGACCGAGTGACCGAAGCTTCATAAGACAGCTCTGGGATGGTGATCCATGGCTACGGCGTCGACGCTGTCGGAACCGCAAGTGTTGGCCCACACGAAGCGTCGACTGTTCCCCGACGACGAGGCCGAAAACGCCTACGCAGTCGTCGACACCCAGTTCGCACAGGACGAGTGGCTGCCGAACAGGCCGATTCCCGAAGCACTCCGCAAGCAACTCGCCCCGTTCAATCACGTCCGGATCGGCTCGGGGTATCCGGATCTGGTCGGTGTCCGACTGCTCGATTCGGAGTTGCTTGCGGTCGACCGAGTCGGCGATGAGCCACCGCTTGTCGCAATCGAGGCGAAAGGCTACACCGGCGATGGCGCGGTCGACGTCGAAACCGGCGTCGTGCAGGCCTACGACCGACTCAACGAGGTCAACGCCGCCTACGTCGCCGCACCGGGGGCGGCCATCTCCCAGTCGGCCCGCACGCTCGCCCGCGAACTCAACGTCGGCGTCCTCGCAGTCGACGTCGATGGCGAGGTCACACCGTGTGAGGTTCCGCGCATCGTCGGCAACCACACCGCCGAGGAGGCGACTGCAATCCGATTTCAGGCGACTGCACAGGGCGTCGCCGACAAATCCTTCGGTCTCAACCATCCCAAAAACTACCTCGGCTATCCGCTGGCGATCTATCACACCGCTGAAACAGAGACCGTGCTCGCCGAGCGCGTGGTTGGGGCCGTCGACAGCGCCCGACAGGGAGCCACCTTTCTCGGACTCATAAATAACGAGCCGGACGGCGAGCGACTTACGCCGCTCGGCCAGGAAGTCGTGCGATTCGCCCTGAACCGGTACGGATCGGTCGACGCAGCCCTGAACGAATTTGCGGGCTGGAAACGGTCACGCAAGCGATTCTGCGAACTGGCCCCTGAGTGGGGATTAGTGACTCGGCGCGTGGTCTGGGCGTATCCGGCGACCCAGCTACTCGTTGAGGAACTCCAGACGATGCACGATGACGGTATCAGCAAACCATCGCTTGTCGACCTCGTCGAGTGGCTCCACGTCCACCATCCCACCTTTACGGTCGAACTCTTTTTAAAAGGGAGCGACGACGTGCGGCGTCGGGTGCTGACCGAAGACGGTGAGCTTCGCCCCAGTGAACTCGCAGATGGGGCCGTATTTCACTCGCCGACAGTGTTCCAACTGAAGGCGATGCTGTACCATGCAGGCGTCCTCACCGAGCGCGGAGCCGAACCGAATCGGCTTGATCCTCATGCCGACGACTGGGCGCTTCGACAGCCCTTGGATCGGTTTCGGTGACTGCCTAGATCGGTTTCCGGTGACCATCCGCTGGCTCGACTGATTCGTCCACAACAGATTAGACCGCGGCCGCCGTCGGCTGTCGACAATGACTGACTCACTCGATGGACAGACCGCGATTGTCACCGGGGCGAGCGCAGGAATCGGCGCGGCGACCTGTCGACAGCTTGCGGCCGAAGGCGCGAACGTCGTGCTCGCGGCCCGGAGCAAAGACAAACTCGCAGAGCTTGCAGACGACCTCGAAACCACCCACGGCGTCGACACGCTGGTGGTCCCGACCGACGTCCGCAAGGAGTACGCGGTCGACGCCCTGCTGACCGAGACTGTCGACACCTTCGGCGGCATCGATATCGTGGTGAACAACGCCGGACTCGCCCGCGGCAGTGACGTCGAAGAGCTGACCAACGAGCAGTACGACACGATGCAGGAGACCAACGTCGACGGCGTCTTCTATATGACTCGCGCAGCTATTCCCCACGTCCGCGAGCGCGAAGGACACCTGATCTTCCTCGGGAGCTTCGCCGGACAGTACCCTCGGTCATTTAATCCCGTCTACGCTGCCTCGAAGTGGTGGGTTCGTGGCTTTGCCAAAAGCGTCGCCGCCCAAGTCGGCGACGAGGGGGTGGGTGTCACCGTGGTCAATCCCTCGGAAGTTCGGTCGGAGTTCGAGGCAACCGACGGGCGGACGTTCGCTGAGGTGTTCGACGAAGACGAAGCCACCGAACCCGAGGAAGTCGCTGAAGCCATCGTCTTCGCGGCGACCCGCGAGGGATCGAGCCTCAGCGAGATCGACATCAACCGCCGGGACAAGTTCGCCGACGGGTTCTAATTCGGAGCGCCAGCAATGAGCGAAATCCGACTCTGTGATGATCACGGTCCCTTCAGCGGTGGGCAGTGTCCCGTCTGTGATGCCGCGGGAACACAACGTCTGTCGAGTCGACGGCGAACCCGCGTTTCGAAGTTTCTGAGCGGCGCGTTACGCCATTTTCCCGAGGACGTTGGCCTCGATCTCGACGCCGCAGGCTGGGCCAATCGGTCGACTGTCGTGAGCCGAGCCACGGAAAAATACGACTGGGTCGACGAGACGGCAGTCGACGCGGTCGTCCGAACCGATCCCAAAGGTCGGTTTGAGGTCGACGACGACCGGATTCGAGCCGCCTACGGCCACTCGGTGCCGGTCGACCTCGAATCGGGCGACAGGCCCGTGCCAGCTATCTTGTATCACGGCACGGCCCCCGACAACGTCCCGTCGATTCTGGATGGGGGACTCCGCCCGATGTCGCGGCAACACGTCCATCTGAGTGGCTCGGTCAAGGCGGCACGCGAGGTCGGTAGTCGACACGCCGCCGACCCAGTGGTGCTTCGGGTCGACGCCGCAGCGATGGTCGACGACGACAACTCGATTACGAAGCGTGGCCGGGACGTGTATACGACAGACCACGTACCACCGAGCTACCTTTCACGCCACGACTGACCGAAGTGGATCATCGGGCAGTCAGTTACCGTACACCTGATAGACGGCATCAGCAAGCTGATTCACGCGGGCAGCGTGTTCGTAGGACTCCTCACGGATGCCGTTGCAGACGTAGGCGAACGTGAGATTGGTTGTTGGATCAGCCCACGCAACGACACTGCCCAGTCCAACGTGGCCGAATGTTTCGGGCGACGAGAGCGTCCCAAAGAGATCCGAGACAGCGCCGCCGCGCCAGTAGCCCATCGCGTACCGCATCGGCCGCGAGAGCGTGCCGTCGTCGGCCGTCTCGATTTGAAGTTCGGTTGCTTTGTCGACGGTCTCGGGCTCCAACAGGCGAGTCCCGTCCAGTGCGCCGCCGTTGGCCATACAGGCGAAGAATTTGCCCAGATCACGGGCCGTGCTGATCCCGTTTGCGGCCGGGACCACCGACTGCAGGACGCCCGGACTGTTGCCGAGTCCGGCGGCGTCCTCGGGCGTGAGGTCGACTAGTCCCTCCGTAGGATCTCGACAGCGGTCGAAGATATCGAATCCCGCAACATCAGCGACCGTCTCCGGCCGGCCGTCGCGGACGCCGACGCTCGTCTGATCTAATCCGAGTGGCTCGAACACGTTCTCGGCTGCATACTCTTCGATCCGCGTCCCGGTGACCTGCCGAACGAGTTCACCCACGAGCCAGCCGTAGCTCATCGTGTGGTAGGCCGCGGTGGTCCCCGGTTCGTCCTGAAGCTCCTGTTGTTCCATCGTGTCGACGATCCCCTCCCAGTCGCCCCACGCTGCAGGGTCGCCATCGAGCGGGCTCGTCGGCATCCCGGTCTGGTGGCTCAGCACGTGCCGAACAGTCACCTCCTGCTTTTGCTCGTCGCCGCGGTCGAACGATGGCCAGTGGTCGACGACCGGATCGTCGTAAGCGATCTGGCCGTCCTCGACGAGTTGGTGGACACAGGTGCCGACCAAGGGTTTCGTACACGACCAGATGAGATGCCTCGTGTCGGGCGTCGTCGCCTCGCCATCGGGACCGGTCGTGCCGCCAGCGAGGTCGACGACGCGCTCGGTGCCGTCATAAACGACAAGCTGAGCTCCATGCTGGAGTCCAACCTCCAACTGCCGGTCGAACAGTGCCTCGATTCCGTCCTCTCCGTGCGTGTTAGTAACTGATGCCATGGTAATCAATCATGAACAACAGGGAAAATAGTTGGTGCGTACAGTACAGAATGTATTTATTTATGATATTTTAGGTTCGGGATTCCGGAGCCGTCGACCGGCAGACGTCTTTTGATCCTGCCACTGCTACGGGCGGTATGGACGTACCGCTGTACGACACGCTGGAGGGACAGGTCGCACTCGTCACCGGTGCGACGCGTGGCATCGGCAAACGAATCGCTGATGGGCTTGTCGACCACGGGGCGACAGTTTACGCAGGGGCACGAGATACAGGCGATATCACCGCCACCGACCGGCGGGCTATCGAACTCGATGTGACCGTGGCCGACCAGCGACAGGCCGCAATCGAGCACATCGAGTCGGAGACCGGTCGACTGGACGTCCTTGTCAACAACGCTGGCGTGATGGACAGCCGCGAGTCGCTCGACGAAATGTCGACCGAGGGTGTCGACAGAACGCTCGATACGAACCTTCGTGGTCCGATCCACCTCACCAAGCAGGCACTCAGCCTGCTGTTGGACCAGCCCGGCGGTCGGGTGATCAACATGTCGTCGGGACTCGGTGCGATTACCCAGCCACAGTCCGGTGGGATGCCAGCCTACCGCATCTCGAAGACCGGACTGAATGGGCTGACCTGCTATCTCGACGGCGAGTACAGCAACGATGGCCTCCTTGCCAACTCCGTCTGTCCGGGCTACGTCCAGACCGATATGGCCGACGGCAACGCACCGCGAACACCCGAGAAAGGAGCCGAAACCCCGATTTGGCTCGCCCGGTTCCGCCCCGAGGCTCCCAGCGGGCAGTTCTGGCGAGACAAATCACCGAAAGATTGGTAGCGAGTTCGGCGTCGACGGTCGACTGAACACTGACTGTGGTGCCAGACAGTCCCGACACAGCGTGATGTTTTGTATCCTGCTCGAAAAGAGGCGGTTGTGACGGCCTTTGACGCAGTGGTGTTCGATCTGGACAACACGCTCTGTCGACACGACGGCGATCTGGCGGCGGCCTACCGGCGTGCCTTCGAGGCGGTCGACAGCGAGCCGTTCGGCACTCCCGAGGCGCTGTGGGCCGAACTCGACGGTCCGCTCGATCCTGACGACGAACGCGGCTATCTGGGTGCGGGGTTCGCTCGGCTGTCGGCTCAGCATGGGCACTCGGCAGTCGACCCCCTCGCGCTGGCGGCCGCCCTGATCGCAGAGATCGATACCACCGCGGTTTCGTTCCTGCCGGGGGCGGAGGCGGCGCTGACCGCCGCCCGCGAAACCGGACCGATCGGGATTCTCACGAACGGTCCCGCCGACCGCCAGCAGGGAAAGCTTCGGGCGCTCGATCTCGAATCGCGGGTCGACACGGTCGTCTACGCCGGTGATCTCCGGCGACGGAAGCCGCATGTCGACCCGTTTGAGACGATACTCGCTGAACTTGGCACAGCGGTCGACCGGACGCTGTACGTCGGCGACTCGCTGAAATTCGATGTCGCTGGCGCACAGAACGCTGGCCTGCCAGTTGCGTGGCTCCGCGAGGAGGGAGCCGAGGCTGGTCGGTACCAACCGGAGTACGTCCTCGATTCGCTGCATGACCTCGAAGCGGTATTACGCGAATAGTAACGCCGTGTCGACTACTCGGCCGAAACGAGTCGCTCAATGAACGTATTCGTCATCTTGATCTCGTCGTCGTTGATCGCATGCCCCAGCTCATCGTAGAGCCGGGCCATAACCTCCCCACCGAGCTGTTCGAACACAGTCTGAGACTCATAAATTCGCTCGGCAGCGACGTACGGATCGTCGGTACTACAGCCGAAGAAGACCGGACTTCCCTCCAGTGAACCTGTGTACTCGGTCCCTGTTTCCGGGCCGAGGAGACTCCCCGATAACGCGATGAGACCGCCGTACTGCCGCGGGTTGCGTGCGACGAACTCGCTGGCCAGACAGGCACCCTGTGAGAATCCGAACAAGAGGATCTGTTCAGGGTCGATATCGAGATCAGTAGCCATCTCGACTGCAGTCGACACATGCTCAAGCGCGGAGGAAAACCACGGTTCGTTGTCCGCAATCGGCCCATAGCCGGAACGGGGATACCACCGATTACGGGCGGCCTGCGGCGCGAGATAGATCACCCCGTGGTGGTAGAACTCGTCGACGAGCCGGAGAATCTGCTGGGCCGTCGACCCACGACCGTGGAGCATGATCACCGCCGCCTCGGCCGCCTGCGAGGGTGCGCCAGCCGTTTCGATTGGCTGGCCGCGGTGTGGGTCATCCGAATCTCCCGATTGTGGAAGATGGGCCATTAGGTTCGCTCCGACTCAGTCGACAGTTCGATTGGTGGGAGTTGGTCTTCGATTAGCTGTCGGTCTGCTTCGAGCCAATCCGGTAGATACAGCGACTGGCCGAGCGTCTCGATATCCTCGGTGGCCGTCAATCCCGGTTTCTCCGTTGCGAGTTCGAACAGAATTCCACCCGGCTCGCGGACGTACAATGAGTGGAAGAAGTGTCTGTCAGTCACCCGCGAGACGTCGTAGTCGCGCTCCCGAAAGAGGTCGTGCCACTCGTAGAGTTGGTCGACGTCCGGGACACGCAGGGCGACGTGATGGATCGAGCCTGCGCCCTCACGGCCGAACTGGCTTGCTGTGTCGAGTAGGTCGACGATAGTCGCTCGATCACCCGCCGCCCGGTACCGAACCTGCTGGCCGTCTTGGTCGTGGAGGTCGAAGCCAAGCGTCTCCAGAACGCTCGCAGTCGCAACGGTGCTCGCTGACAGCAGCGTCACGCCGTGAATCCCGCGGATTGCGTGCTGGGTCGGCACCGGGCCTCCAGTCCACGGGTCGACCGACGACTCGCCGGTGACGAGTTCGAGCTGTGTGCCATCCGGATCACGAAACCGGATCGCCGTCTCGTCGAACCGTTGGGAAATCTCGTCGACGGCGACATCGTGGGCAGCGAGTCGGTCCCGCCAGTAGTCGACCGACTCCGGCGGGATGACGAGCGCGGCGGTGCTGACCTGTGGTTTGCCGATCCGACCGCTCTCTTCGTAGGGGTAGGCAAAGAACGTGAGACTCGTGCCGGGCGAGCCGGTTTCGTCGCCGTAAAACAGGTGCCGCGTGAACTGGTCGTTGAGGTTCACCGTCTGTTTGACGAGCCGGAGTCCGAGGGTGTCCGTATAAAAGTCGACGTTCTGCTGGGCATCACGAACGATGCCGGTAATGTGGTGGATGCCGGGTGTATCTGTGAGCATTGAAACTGACGACAGTGAGTGTTCCACGGCGGTTCGTCTTCACTCTTTGTGTGGTCACGGTCGACCGGCGGCAGGTTGTGATTCGGTCAGTAGTCCGGCTCACCGCTTGTCGCGGAATAGGTCGTCATGAGCAGCCATGCGACCCATGTGCCCGCTCCGATCAACCCGATCCACACGGCAGTCGGTAGATCCACACCGATCCAGACGCCGCAGCCAGTCAGGAGCGCTATCAACAGGAGGGCCAACAGGCGATGACTGTCGGCACTGGTCACTGCCACACGCTTGTCGTTCAGCGCTACATCATCGCGTGTCTCCTCCAGAAGGTCGTTTTCGGTGACTCTCCCCCCACACAAACAGCGGTTCGTCGCGTAGTTCAGTCGACCACACTCCTCACATCTCCCCGTTTGGCGGTCCCTGATCGCCTCGTAGTAGGCGACTATCGCCGCACTGAGCATTGCTACTGGTTGTTGCAACCTCTTTGAGTCCACTATCCGTTCGTCCGGGCGCTGAGAGCATCCTCTTGTCGGATCGGTGCAACCGAGTGAGTAGCTGACTGTCAATCCTCACTGTCCCGCCAGCGTTCCGGACTATCTGGGCAGTGCCGAGTTCCCAATCAACTACCTCCTCGACTGAGATTCGTTCGTCCATGCAGTCGACGCGGAGCAAACGTCAATTCAGCCTACACATTGCTTATGCGAATGGGTCACATACTCGCAGGTGATGTCCCAACAGATCCAACAAGAACTCGATGTCGACCAGTTTACCCTCGGTCTGGTCGGCCCTGATCAAGAGTGGGCGGGCACGGTTGCCGATGGTGGCACCGTTCGAACTCACACCCCAGCCGGCTGCTGGGGACCGATGATCACACCCTCGTTCCGCGGCGGCCACGAGGTGACCCGACCGATCCGTGTCGAAAATGCCGAGCCCGGTGACGCACTCGTCGTCCGAATCAAAGACGTCCAAGTGACGAGTGTCGCCACCAGCACCGGGAGTATGGCCGAGCGGAGCGAGGCCTTCGGTGACGATCCATTCATCGACCATCGATGTCCCGACTGCGGAACCGAGTGGCCCGACACCGTCGTCGAGGGAACTGGCGAAGGGTCGATTCGCTGTGCAGAGTGTGGAGCCAACGCCTCCTCATTCGGCTTCGACTACGGCTATACCGTCGTCTTCGACGAGGATCGAACAGTCGGGTTGACCGTCGGCCCAGAAGGAGCCGACCAACTTGCCGAGAATGCCGAGGAGAACATGGCTCTCCCGGAAAACTCTCGACAGCACCCCATCTTGCTCTACAAACCCGACGAGATTCCCGGCGCACTCGGCCACCTCGCTCCCTTCATCGGGAACATCGGAACCACCCCGACAGTCGAACTGCCGGACTCACACAACGCTGGTGACTTCGGTCAATTCCTCATCGGTGCCGAGCACGACTGGGGGATCGTCGACGAAAGCGAACTCGACGCGCGGACTGATGGCCATCTCGACTCGAACGACGTTCGACCGGGTGCGACGCTCATCTGTCCGGTCGAAGTCGACGGCGCGGGCCTCTACGTCGGAGATCTCCACGCTAATCAGGGCGATGGCGAACTCTCGTTGCACACGACCGACGTGAGTGGGACAACCGAACTCGAGGTCGAGGTCATCAAAAACGTCGACATGGACGGGCCACTCCTCCTGCCGAACGAATCTGATCTTCCGGATATTGCCAAACCCTACACCGACGAGGAACGCGAGGCAGGCAGTGGGCTTGCAGCCCAGTACGATGTCGACACGGTTGCCGACGCCATGCCACTCCAGTTCATCGGGTCAGGGGCGACGATCAACGACGCGACTGACAACGCCTTCGACCGGGCTGGCTCGCTGCTCGGCATGACCGAAGGCGAGGTTCGAGCGCGCTGTACGTTTACCGGCGGCGTCGAAATCGCTCGCCTGCCGGGCGTGGTTCAGCTCTCGATGCTCGTGCCGACCGATCTGCTCGAAGCAATCGGGTTGGATTCGGTAGTCCGAGATCAGTACGGTCTCTAAACAGCGATCTGTCACGCATCACGCGACGACTACGATTATCCGCCCTGGGCGGCCGGAATAAGAGACACCTCGGCAGTCGACGGACACGGTGTGTCCGGCGCTGCCCGTTCGCCGTCGACCAAAACGCGGACACTTGCCCGGAGTGTTCCAGCGTCGTCGAACAGTTGGGCGTCGGCTCCGGGATACTGTTCGACAAACCGTTCGAGCACGGTTTGAACTGACGCTTGGTGGTCGACGTCAGGAAGTGAGGCCGTTTTCGACCCCGTCACCCCGCGGAGTGGCCCGTAGACAGTCAGTTCCATGTATGATTCACGGTGTCACACTACATGATTGTTGTGTCTTTTCGACTCATGGTCGGAACTACTGGGAGAGCGTCTCACGCTGCTGCCAGTCGACAGCATCAGCTGTCGCGGGATGGCCATAGTCGCTGTCGTCGCTTGCTCTACTCGGAGGTGATCGTATTCACGCCCACTGGACACATCGAGACCAGCCCACTCGACGAGGCGACCAAATTCGTTCGAGTCTGGCCAGCACAGCGACAGCGAAGCCACAATGTTTGTACAAGCGATTTGTTAAATTGTGTGTGGATTGATGCCAAATCCGGCAAAAATTGATAAACATGTTTGTTTAATGGACAATATTAATATGGCAACGGAATAACTATTTGGCGATGACTGCATCCAACCACGACTGGTGGCCGAATCAGTTGAATCTGGAAATTCTCGATCAGAACGCCCGCAATGTTGGTCCTATGGACGAGGAGTTCGACTACGCTGAAGCGTTTCAGACACTCGATCTCGAAGCGGTAAAGGCGGACCTCGAAGCGCTGATGACGACCTCCCACGACTGGTGGCCAGCCGACTACGGCCACTATGGGCCGCTTTTCATCCGGATGGCATGGCACAGCGCCGGCACGTATCGTACAGCCGACGGTCGTGGCGGCGCGGCCGGCGGTCGACAGCGCTTTGGGCCGATCAACAGTTGGCCTGACAACGCGAACCTCGACAAGGCGCGTCGACTCCTCCTGCCGATTAAACAGAAGTACGGCCGCAAACTCTCGTGGGCCGACCTGATGGTGTTGGCGGGCAACGTCGCCATCGAGTCGATGGGGTTCAAAACGTTCGGCTACGCCGGCGGGCGCGAGGACGCCTTCGAGCCCGACGACTCGGTCGACTGGGGACCGGAAACGGAGATGGATACGAACGAACGGTTCGACGAGCCGGGGGGAATCGAAGAGGGACTCGGGGCCTCGGTGATGGGGCTAATATATGTGAACCCGGAGGGGCCGGACGGCAACCCCGATCCCGAGCTGTCGGCGAAAAACATCCGCCAAACGTTCGACCGCATGGCGATGAACGACAAAGAAACAGCCGCGCTTATCGCTGGCGGCCACACCTTCGGGAAAGTCCACGGTGCCGACGATCCCGACCAACACATGGGCCCCGAACCGGAAGCCGCACCCATCGAGCAGCAGGGCTTCGGCTGGGAGAACGACCACGGCACCGGCAGCGGCGCTGATACGATCACCAGCGGAATCGAGGGCCCATGGACCGGATCACCAACGGAGTGGGACATGGGGTATCTCGACAATCTACTCGACTACGAGTGGGCCGCCCAGAAGGGACCCGGCGGCGCATGGCAGTGGCTCCCGGTCGACGCCAGCGACGTCGAGAGCGCCCCGGATGCCCACGACTCCGACAAGGAGGTCACACCGATGATGCTCACGACCGACATCGCCCTCAAACGGGACCCGGAGTACCGGGAGATCATCGAGGAGTTCCAACAGAACCCGATGGCGTTCGGAATGGCCTTCGCAAAGGCGTGGTACAAGCTGACTCACCGCGATATGGGACCACCGTCCCGGTTCCTCGGCCCGGAGGTCCCCGACGAGGAGATGCTGTGGCAGGACCCCATTCCCGACGTCGACCACGACCTGATCGGCGACGAAGATATCGCCGCGCTCAAAACCGACATCCTGGACTCGGGGCTGTCGATCCCACAACTGGTGAAAACCGCGTGGGCATCGGCCTCAACCTACCGCGACAGCGACAAGCGCGGTGGTGCCAACGGTGCCCGCATCCGACTCGAACCCCAGCGAAGCTGGGAGGCCAACGAGCCCGACCAGCTGTCGACGGTACTGGAAACCCTAGAAACGATTCGAGAGGAGTTCAACGGCTCCCAGTCCGACGGGACACGAGTCTCGCTGGCCGACCTGATCGTTCTGGGCGGCAATGCGGCCGTCGAGGAGGCGGCAGCCAAAGGTGGCTACGATGTGACAGTCCCATTCGAACCGGGACGGACCGACGCTTCGCAAGACCAGACCGACGTCGACTCCTTCGAAGCGCTCAAGCCGAGCGCCGACGGGTTCCGGAACTACCGTGCGGATGGGGTCGACCGACAGCCCGAGGCGTTACTGGTCGACAAGGCCCAGCTACTGACGCTGACGGCCTCCGAGATGACGGTGCTGGTCGGCGGGATGCGGACGCTGGGCGCGAACTACGGGGAGTCTGATCTTGGCGTCTTCACCGACCGGCCGGGGACGCTGACCAACGACTTCTTCGTGAATCTACTCGATATGGACACCAAGTGGGAACCCTCGTCGACGTCGGACAACCGGTTCGAGGGGCGAGACCGTGACACGGGCGAACTGAACTGGGAAGCGACCCGCGTGGATCTCATCTTCGGGTCGAACTCCCGGCTGCGAGCCATCGCGGAGGTCTACGGTTCTGACGACGCCGAAGCGAAATTCGTGCACGACTTTGTTTCTGCGTGGCAGACCGTGATGCGTCTGGATCGGTTCGATTTGGAGATCTGATCGGCTGTCGGTACGTGAATCCATCTCACGACTCTCCTCTGTTTCCCAACCCGCATTTGTCGGGACAGAGGCGGCCGATTTTGTGGTCGGAGCCGAGCCACCGAAGCGTTGTGTGGAGGAGAGATCCCGCTGGCGGGCTTTCAGACTACGGCGAGATCGTCGACGCCGGCGTTCGTTCGGACCTCGGCCTCAACGCTCAAGATCCGAATTCGGATCGGGAATCAGTAGCTGGTCGAACCGAGCCGATCACACGGGCGATGTACACCCCCGGAGACATACTATCTCTGATATATTTCTGTTGTCTTTTCATTATTCTTTGATAATAATACTGTTATTTATCATCAACGGTGTAGATATGCTCCCATGGGCTTGGACGAAGACGCGTTAGAGTACCACAGTACTGACCCGCCCGGAAAAATAGAGATTGCGACGACCAAACCGACCAACACCCAGCGGGATCTCTCGCTGGCGTACTCACCCGGCGTCGCCGCACCCTGTGAGCGAATCGCTACCGACGTCGACCAGGTGTTCGACTATACCGCGAAGGGGAACTTGGTGGGCGTCGTCTCGGATGGGTCGGCAGTGTTAGGTCTCGGCGACATCGGCCCCGAAGCCTCCAAGCCGGTGATGGAGGGGAAAGGCGTCCTTTTCAAACGGTTCGCCGATATCGACGTCTTCGACATCGAGATGGACTCGGATGACACCGACGCGATGATCCAAGCGATTGCGATGATGGAGCCAACGTTCGGCGGCATCAACCTCGAAGACATCGCGGCACCGAACTGTTTCGAGATCGAACGTCGACTCGGCGATCAGTTGGATATCCCCGTCTTCCACGACGACCAGCACGGCACCGCCATCATTTCGGGCGCTGCACTACTCAACGCCTGCGAGATCGCCGACAAAGAGCTCTCGGAGCTCGACGTCACCTTCGCCGGTGCCGGTGCCGCCGCGACCGCCACCGCCCGGTTCTACGTTTCGCTCGGCGTTCCCCGAGAGAATATCACGATGTGCGATGTCGACGGGATTCTAACGACCGAGCGCGCGGAGGCAGGCGAACTCAATCAGTACACCCGCGAGTTCGCCAGCGATGTCCCCGAGGGCGAGCTGGCGGAGGCGATGGCTGGCGTGGACGTGTTCGTCGGCCTCTCTGTGGGCGGCATCGTCGACCAAGAGATGGTCCGGTCGATGGCCGCCGATCCGATCATTTTCGCGATGGCGAATCCGACTCCCGAGATCGGCTATGAGGAGGCCAAGAACGCCCGCGATGACACTGTTATCATGGCGACAGGCCGCTCGGATTACCCGAATCAGGTCAACAACGTGCTGGGGTTTCCCTTCATCTTCCGCGGCGCACTCGACGTTCGGGCCACCGAGATCAACGAGGAGATGAAAGTCGCCGCCAGCGAGGCACTGGCCGAGTTGGCCCGTCAGGACGTCCCCGATGCGGTCGTCAAAGCCTACGGCGATCAGCCACTCCAGTTCGGCCCCGACTACATCATCCCCAAGCCGCTCGATCCACGGGTCCTTTTCGAGGTGACCCCCGCGGTCGCCGATGCGGCCATGGAGTCCGGCGCGGCCCGCAGGTCGCTCGACGTCGAGACCTACGTCGAGGCACTTGAGGCTCGTCTGGGCAAATCCCGCGAGATGATGCGGATCATCCTTAATAAAGCCCAGACCGACCCCAAGCGCGTCGCGCTGGCCGAGGGCGACGACGAGAAGATGATCCGGGCGGCCTACCAGCTCGTCGACCGGGGAATCGCCGAGCCGATCTTGCTGGGCGACCGCGACCGCATCGAGGCGATCAGCGAGACGCTCGGGCTCGATTTCGACCCCAAGATCATCGACCCCAGCGAGGGCGATCTCGACGCCTACGCCGACCGACTGTACGACCTGCGCAAGCGCAACGGCGTCACGCGCAGCGAGGCGGGCAAACTCGTCGAGGACAGCACCTACCTCGGCAGCGTGATGGTCGAGACCGGTGACGCCGACGCGCTGCTCACCGGCCTGACCCATCACTACCCGTCATCGCTGCGGCCGCCGCTGCAGGTGATCGGGACGGCCGACGATGCCGACTACGCTGCCGGCGTTTACATGCTCACCTTCAAAAACCGCGTCGTGTTCTGCGCCGATGCTACCGTCAATCAGGACCCGGATGCGGACGTCTTAGAGGAGGTGACGCGTCACACCGCCGACCTCGCTCGGCGGTTCAATGTCGAGCCACGGGCGGCGCTGCTGTCGTACTCCAACTTCGGAAGCGTCGACAACGAGGGGACCCGCAAACCCCGCGAGGCCGCCCGTCGACTCCGCGAGGACCCCACAGTCGAGTTCCCCGTCGACGGTGAGATGCAGGCCGATACCGCGGTTGTCGAGGACATGCTTTCAGGAACCTACGAGTTCGCCGAGCTGGACGAGCCCGCGAACGTTCTCGTGTTTCCGAACCTCGAAGCCGGCAACATCGGCTACAAACTCCTCCAGCGACTGGGCGATGCGGAGGCCGTCGGGCCGATGCTCGTCGGGATGGACAAACCGGTCCACGTCCTCCAGCGCGGCGACGAAGTCAAAGACATCGTGAACTTAGCTGGCGTTGCCGTTGTCGACGCCCAACATGAGTAGCGAGCAGACCACCTATTGTTGACTTGACTGGTGAATAGTTTACCGCTCAACGGCGACTAAATACGCTATCTACCGCGTTCTGCTTCCAGTCGACGAGATCATATCCCGAACTGGATCGGGAACACCAAATTTACCAGCAGAGCTGGTATCAGCCGGAGTCTGTCGTTGTTGTGCTAACTATCGAGAGGGGATTACCGATATCTTCGACGATCATTCCTTCATTGACCCAGCCACGAACACGCTCAGTCGTGTTCATCGATTCGAGCCGCTGGAGGCGAAAGACGGTGTCTGTGTCCGGGACTTCCATCCCGAAATAGGCTTCAGTCTCTTCGATAGTCGCCTGCCGTGACCAGAGCTGCCTGTCGCGGATGTCGAATCCGCTGCGGTGCGATTTGCGACCCGACTCGTCGTCACCCCCGTCTCTGTATCCGAGGCGTTCTCGTTTCGGTGCGATGATCTGTATACCATGAGTCCGATTTACCGATGCTTGCCTCTCAATGAATTATAAATATTCGTGCGAGCACATGTTCGTCCAGTCGACGCTCTCATTCACGATAGAATCATGGCCTACACCAATACTCAAGCCCACCTCCTCGACGAACTGCGCCGTATCGATGCGATCCTCGATATATATAAAGAGACACAGCAAGCAGGGAGAACCGATGAGCGACCGGCAATCAAACCCCAAACCGTCGTCGACGAGCCTAGCCGGGTTCCGTTGGCACTCCCTGAAGCGAGCCGCGAGAAAGTCGCCACACTAACCGACCAGATCGAAGAGCAGTGCCACCAAACCGAATCAGCCACCCTTCGGCTCCGAGTTCTTGCAGAGAGTTTTGATTTCTTCGACAGACTCGCCAACTGCGCTGAAACCGCTGGCTATGGATCTCAGAGAGTTTACTCTCTGTTCGATTATCAAACGAAAGTAACGGCACTGTGATTTCCCGGGATATAGACTCGACGCTGTCTTGCGATTAGACTGCCGAAAAACTGAATGGGCGCTGCAGGATTTGAACCCGCGGCAGCTTGGTCCGAAGCCAAGTACTCTGTCCAGGCTGAGCTAAGCGCCCGCACTCGATTATTCCGAAGCTCCAATAATAAGGGCGTCGGTCTCGTCGCACCCAGTCGACCGGTCACACACAACGTGATTGAGGATCCGCGTCCTTTATTCGGTGACACTCACCATCGGGATGTATGGCAACGTTGGCGGTTCGTGGGCGGGCCTGTCTCGACCTCACGCGGCCGGGGAACGCGATAGCTGCGGGACTGCTCACGTTTACCGGTGCGTTCGTCGCTGGGGGTGTGAGTGGTGCGCCGGCGGCTGTGGGAGCTGCAGTCATCGCAACGCTCACCGCGACCGGCGGCGGCAACGCGATCAACGACTACTTCGACCGGGAGATCGACGCGATCAACCAGCCCGAGCGACCGATTCCACGGGGTGACATCTCCGCGCGCGGCGCACTGCGGTTCAGCCTCGTACTCTTCGGGATCGCCACCGCCGCCGCACTGACGCTCCCGGCGGTCGCCATCGCCATCGCCGTCTTCAATTTCATCGCACTGGTGGCCTACACGGAGCTATTTAAAGGGTTGCCAGGGGTTGGCAACGCGTTGGTCGGCTATCTGACCGGGAGCACATTCCTCTTTGGCGGCGCAGCAGTCGACAGGCCGCTCGGTGCGGTCACCCTGTTCGGACTCGCGGCCATCGCAACGCTCACCCGCGAAATCGTCAAAGATGTCGAAGATATCGCCGGCGACCGAGAGGAGGGACTGCGGACGTTACCGATTGTGATCGGTGAGCGCCGCGCGCTACTGATCGGAGTTGCTGTGATGGTCCTCGCGGTCGCCGCAAGCGGCTGGCCGTATCTCACGGGGACGTTCGGTGTCGTCTATCTCGCGGTTGTGATTCCGGCCGATCTGGTGATGCTCGGCGCGACGGTACGGGCGTTTACGGCACCGCGGACGGGCCAGCGATGGCTGAAACGTGGGATGTTGTTGGCCGCAGTGGCGTTCGTTGCTGGCCGAGCGGTGGTGGTAATCGGGACATAAACCGGTAGTATACCCCCCGAATCCAACTGGCATAATCAAAAAGAATATTACCCGCAACCGGTATCATCCATGCAGCCGATGAGTCCCGGACTGCCGGATCGACATTCGAGTGGACATCAGCCGTGCCACTGCACGACTCGGGAGCAGTTATAATGTATGAGCTTACTGCGGATCTCGATGAGGAAGTCCTACCGGGAACGAATATACTGATTTCCGGACCACCACTGACAGGAAAACGGTCGCTTGCGCTCGATATCCTCGCCAACGGCGTCGAAAAAGGCGAGGGTGCGATTATCGTCACGACAAAGGACAGTGCAACCCGTGTACTGGAGGACTTTGCACGACGCACCAAGTACGAGGGTCGACCGGTCGCGGTCGTCGACTGTGTCACCCGCCAGCAGGGCGTTGGTGAAGTACGGGAGGACAAACGCATCAAATACACTTCCTCGCCGGTCGACATGACCGGAATTGGGATCAAACTCTCCGAGTTCCTGCAGGCGTTCCATCAGGATCAGGGAATCACTCACAACCGGATCATGGTCCATTCGCTGTCGACGCTGTTGATGTATGCCGATCTCCAGACCGTCTTCCGATTCCTCCACGTCTTTACGGGCCGCATCCAGAGCGTCGACGGGCTGGGCGTCTTCTGTATCGACTCGACGTCCCACGACGATCAGGCGATGAACACCCTTACGCAGCTCTTTGACGGCGTGATTCGGATGAAGGAAGACGAGCCGCCGGAAGTCCGACTCCAGCAATAACTGACTCAATACTTTTGCAACTCCCGCCCGACATCGTAGCTATGGCTGTCTCAGATGACGACACCCTTCGTGAACTGCTCGGGATGAATCGAATCGCGGTTGTTGGCTGTTCGAGCACGCCAGGCAAAGCCGCCCACGAGATCCCTGCCTATCTCCAGCGACAGGGGTACGAGATCTACCCCGTCAACCCATTTGCCGACGAAATTCTCGGTCGGGAGGCCGTCGACTCACTGAGTGAGATCGAAAACGAAATCGATCTCGTCGACGTCTTTCGCCCCAGCGAAGAGGTTGCTGGCATCGTCGACGAAACGCTCGACCGCACGGAGTCAACGGGCGATGTCGAGGCGATCTGGCTCCAGTTGGGTATTCATGACGATGCGGCGGTCGAGAAAGCAGAAGCGGCCGGACTGACCGTGGTCGAAGATCGGTGTATGAAAGTCGAACACCAGCGTTTGATGGAGTAATCGTTCGAATTAGGCTTCGGTCTCCGGATCGTCCGTGTCAGCTGACTCCGATTCGTCGACGGCTCCAGCCTCGGCCTCAGCGTCGAGAATATGTGCATCCGCCGAGACTGCATCGAGATCGATATCGAGTTCGGTCGCAATCGCTTCGATGATCGCCCGCTGTTCGACGATCTCTGTTTCGAGCGTCTGCACCCGGTCGCCGGTGTTCTGGACAGTCTCCTGTGTCGTGTCGACCTGCTCACGGACCTCGTTGAGCCGGTGGAACATCTTTTCGGCGGTATCTGCAAGCATCTGGATTTTCTTTGTCGTGCTTCCGAGTCCCATACTGACCCATGAGTGTCAGGCTTTGTGTCCTTTGTGGCTTGGTCGTCCCAACGTTACCGAAACCCCTCTCGAACCGGACTGGAGCCGAGTACTTTTCGTCCCGCCCGTGTTGGAACCCTGTATGGATGGGCCACGGATTCTGTTGACAAACGACGACGGGATCGACAGCGTCGGCTTTCGCGCGCTCTACGAGGGCCTTTCGACGCTCGGCGACGTGATCGCGGTCGCGCCCGCCGACGATCAAAGCTCAGTCGGGCGGTCGATCTCGCGGGCGGTCGACGTCCGCGACCACGAACTCGGCTACGAGGTAGCAGGGACGCCGGTCGACTGCGTGATCGCTGGCCTCGGGACCCTCTGTCCCGATGTCGATCTCGTCGTCTCGGGCTGTAACAAGGGCGCAAACATCGGAGCCTACGTCCTCGGTCGATCCGGAACCGTCAGTGCGGCTGTCGAAGCCGCCTTTTTTGACGTGCCTGCGATCTCGGTCTCGTTATATATTGACGCGGGCGACGACTGGCAGCAGCTCGCGACCGACCCCGCGGATTTCCGCCATGCGACCGCTGCAACCCGGTATCTCGTCGACCACGCGGGCGAGGCTGGCGTCTTCGAGGCCGCCGACTACCTGAACGTGAACGTCCCCTATATCGAGACCGAATCAGGACGCATCGAGCCGAGCGAGATGGTGGTCACCCATCCGTCGACGCGATACGAGATGGGAGCCGAGCGAAACGGCGAGCAGGTCGACTTGCAGGACAACATCTGGGAGATGATGCGTTCGGGGTCGATCACGGACCCAGAAGGAACCGACCGCCGAGCCGTGGCCGAGGGACAGATCAGCGTCTCGCCGTTGACCGCGCCTCACTCGACAAAACACCACGACGCGCTCGATAGCCTCGCAGAACAGTATCGGGTCGAAAACGAAGGGCCCAGTTAGTCGTCGGATTCGGCCGCGGCGGTGTCGGCGTCGGCTGCTGCGGTCTTGGCGCGGGTGCGTTCGAGTTCTTCGAGATACGCATCTGCATCCATCGCGCTCTGACAACCCATACCCGCCGCAGTGACTGCCTGCTGGTAGTGGAAGTCGACCACGTCACCCGCGCCGAACAACCCCGCGACACCAGTTGCAGTCTGGTTGCCGCCCTCGCCGCCCTCTGTCTTCAGATACCCCTCATCGTCGGTGTCGACACCGATGTCCTCCAAGTAGCCCGTGTTCGGCGTGTGACCGATAGCGTAGAAGACCGCACCCGCATCGAACTCGAACTCCTCAGTCTCTGGATCGTCGAGTTTGGCGGTCGGGTGGCCCTCGGGATGGCGCACAAGCGTCACCGAGTCGACGCCTTCCTCACGGCTGCCGTGGAGTTCGGTGGCCTCGGTGTTGCGCATAATTTCGATTTCGCCCGCGTCGACTTTGTCCATGATGCGGTCGATCCAGACGTCCTCGGCGCGGAACTCCTCGCGGCGGTGGACGATATAGACCGTCGAGGCGAACTTCGTGAGGAAGTGAGCTTCCTCCATCGCGGCGTCGCCGCCGCCGATAACGACGATCTTCTCGTCGCGGAAGAAGGCTCCGTCACAGGTCGCACACGTCGACAGGCCGTAGCCCATCAGATCGTCCTCGCCCGGAATACCGAGTGTCCGGGCACTCGCACCGGAGGCGGCGATCACGGCATCGGCGGTGTAGACGTCGCCGTTCGAGAGCGTGATCCGGAACAAGCGATCAGTTCCTTCGCCTTCGGCGTCGACTGATTCCAGCACGCCGTTTTTCGTATCTGCACCGAACTGCTCGGCCTGCTCTTTCATGTTGTTGATGAGCTCCGGCCCGGAGATGCCCTCGGGGAAGCCGGGGTAGTTCTCGACATCGGTGGTTAGTGTGAGCTGGCCACCGGGCTCGTCGCCTTCAAGCACGAGTGGGTTGTTGTTCGAACGGGCGGCATAGATCGCTGCCGTAAGCCCGGAAATACCGGTTCCGGCGATCACCAATGGCCGGTGTTCGACGACCGCATCGGAGTCTGCTGACATGGCTACGCGTAGGCAGACGAGTCGTATGTAGGTTGTGCTGTGTCCCGAACGTGCCGGTAGCTGTGGCGCGGTGAGACACCAGTCGACGCCGACGTGATCCACAGACGCTTTTATCGCGCGCTGCAGAGTCGTGACAATGACAGCCGACCGCGAGGGCCGAGCCGACGAGCCGGTGGGCGATGAGGAGTCAGTCGACCAGCCGGCCGCCGAGGATCTGCAGGCGGTCTACGACCGAATCGCGACACACTTCTCGCAGACCCGTGAGTATTCGTGGCCAGAGGTCGAGGAGTTCGTCGACAGCGAAGTCGACCGTTGTGGTTCTCTCGGCCGGGCACTGGATCTCGGCTGTGGCAACGGTCGACATGCCGAAACCCTCGCCAATGCGGGCGGCGACGTCGTCGGGCTGGATGTTAGTCGGGGCCTCCTAGCGGAAGCGAGGGAGCGAGCCGCCGAGGGTGGGTTCGGTGTCGGCCTCGTCCACGGCGACGCCTCGCGACCCCCGTTTGTCGACGACCGATTCTCGCAGATCGTCTACGTTGCAACACTCCACCATCTTCGCACGCGCGAGGCCCGGCAGCAGAGTCTCTCGGAGGTCGGCCGGGTGCTGGCTCCCGGTGGTCGAGCCCTCGTCTCGGCGTGGAGTACGGCCCACGACCGATTTGATGCTACCGAGGGGTTCGATACGACCGTCGACTGGACGCTGCCCGGTGGGAAACAGGTCGGGCGCTACTACCACATTTACGACCCCAAAGAGTTCCAGGCGGATTTGGAGGCAGCGTCGGTCGAGATTGTCGACGTTCGTGTGTCGAGTGGGAACTGCTATGCGGTCGTTGAGTCATCGTCCGACGTGTCGTAGTCGACGACACGGCACCGTCGACTGTCACATGGACCGTGGTTCGACTTCGAAGCCGGGGCCACCTCCGAGGTCCAAAACTGAAGGCTGACCGCAGATACGGGGTTGTTAGTGTCCGACAGGCCACTCTCACCGAACCACGCTGACAGATGGTATCGAAGGCAACGGGTGTATAGCTGGCCGACATACTTCTTGTGAGACAAATGAATCGAATAATAACAAATAAATCGGCAGGTCGGCGGATTCGACAGACTCTCGGATTTCTCTTCGTCTTCAGCCTCGTCTTCGGCCTCGTGGTCGCCCCGTTCGGAATCATCACTGTGGGGACCGCAGTTGGCCAGTCAGCTGACCAACAGGAGTCCGAACCCCCCGGCTATGAAGAACTTAGCGACGAGCTGGTGACCGCCGCCGAGGTCGACTTCCAAACCGAGCCGGAGGTCTCCGAAGAACAACGGGCAGCCGCTGAAACGGGTGTCCAAGAGGGGATCGAACTCGCCCGAGCTGACGGCTTCGAACCGACACCCGAGGGCGAACAAGCAGCACTGCAAGCCGCACTGCACGCTGCCGCACAGTATCCGGACGCAGCTGCTGAACAGGTCCAAGCCGCCAACAGAGGAGCGGTTCACGGAGCGGTCATTCAAGGCGAAGAGATCGATACCGACCAGCTCCGGGCCGGGATCTACGGCAGTGGTGTCGGCACGCTCTCACAGCATCAGCAAGCCAGCGTCGAGCAGATACAGAACGGGGCCTACGGTGCGGCCATCGGGAGCCTCTCCCAGCATCAACAGGCCGACGTGACGCAACTCCAGTACGCCGCTGTCGGTGCATCCGCCGGGGCCGTCTACAGTGCGATGCAGTCTCAAGAGGTGACAATCGAACAGATTCAGGTCGCTGCCCAAGGCGGGGCCGAAGGGGCGCTCGAAGGGGTCCAATCGGTTAGCGTCGAACAAATCATGGCCGCAGCCTTTGGCAGTGCGAGCGGCGGCGCCGAAACACCTGTTGCCGACCGCGAGAAAGTCCTCAGAACGACACAGTCGGCTGCCAAAGGGTCACTGACACAGAGCCAAGAGGCAACCGTCGTCCAGATCCAAGGGGCCGCCCGCGGGGCCTCTGAAGGGACGCTCTCACAGCATCAGCAAGTGACCGTCAGCCAGGTTCAGGTGATCGCCGAGAGCGCGGCGACCGGTGCGATTTCCCAGTATCAGGAGGCAACTGTCGTCCAGATCCAGTCGGCCGCACAGGGTGCGAGTCAGGGGGCGGCGACACTCACACAGCAACAGGAGGTCACCGTCGAGCAGATCCAGATCCAAACCGAGCAGGTGGCGGTTGAGACGGTTCAAACAGCCGTTGAGTACGACGTCGAGGATTCGACGACGATCGTCGACTATGCCGAGACGACGGTCGAACAAGAGGCACAGCCCGAAGAGCCGGATGGTGAGCAACCTGCGCCCGACGATCCAAATGCTCCGGACGGTCCGCAGGCACCGACGGAGCCCGAAGCCCCCGGTGGGCCAACAGGGCCTGAAGCGCCAGCCGAACCTGAAGCACCTGCAGAGCCCGAAGCTCCAGTCGGACCTGAAGCACCTGCTGAGCCTGAAGCACCAGTCGGACCTGAAGCACCTGCTGAGCCCGAAGGACCTGCAGATCCTGATGGTCCTTCGGCTCCGGAAGCACCAGCCGAACCCGAAGAACCCGAAGCGCCGGATGAACCCGAATCCGAGGAGCCAGAAGAACCGGACGAGTCCGAGGGTTCGAGTGACTCCGAGGACGCTGGAGACTCAGATGACTCAGAAGATGAGGATTCCGAGGATTCGGGTGACTCAGGAGAGTCCGACGAGTAAACGGTACAATCGCCCACCACTATTTTGCCGGTCGACCGCAAAGAACGAACGGCCCGCCAGCATCGTCGCCCGACTCCAGCGGTGGTCTCGGAGCCCCACATGACAGTTATCGCGGATATTAGCCTCCCCGCCGACAGTTTCGCACTCGGCCGTCTTTTGAGTGACGTCACTGGCATCGAGACTGAACTCGAACGTATCGTCCCACTCCGTGAGACCGTCATGCCGCTGTTCTGGATTTCTGGGGCCGACCCAGCAGTAATCAAAGACGTGCTTTCTGACGATCCACGGACGATAGCCGTCGACCAACTCACGACCACGAATGGCAAGACACTCTTTGAGGTCCACTGGACGACCGAGACCGACGGACTCGTCGGCGCGCTCGTCGACACACGAGGGAAGATCCTCGAAGCAAGCGGGACCGACAAAACGTGGGATTTCCGGCTCCGATTCGGTTCACACAGCGAGCTATCGGCGTTTAATATGGCACTCACAGCCGACAACATTGCTGTCACGCTCCGGCACATCTACAACCCCACCCCTCGTGGGGATGGGGCTGGGCTCTCGACGATCCAGCGGGAGACGCTCCTGACAGCATACGACCACGGGTATTTTCGAGTCCCGCGCCGGACGACCCTCGTTGCACTCGCCGACAGAGAGGGTATCAGCGATAGCGCGTATTCCCAGCGCATCCGACGTGGAATAGCCGGGCTCATCGAGCAAACGCTGCTCTCCGAAGAGTCCTGTCGGTCCGAGTAATCGCCGGTCTGTCGACTCAATTGGAACTGGAGACAACGATCCGGACGTGCGCCCAACGCGAACGACTGCTTGCCACTTATGTATGCCGCAGTCTTACTTTCGAATATGAGTGAGAGTGACGGAGATGGGGATGGAGAGTCGGACACAGAGGTCTACGAGGTGGCGGTTGTCGGTGGGGGTCCGGCTGGACTGTCGGCAGCATTGTACACGACACGCCTGAGTCACGACACCGTCGTGATCGACCGCGGCGGCGGCCGAGCGGCAATGATGCTCGATACGCACAACGTAATCGGGGTTACTGAGGACGTGTCGGGCAACGAGTTCCTCGGCACCGCGAGCAATCAGGTCGAAGAGTACGGTGGTGACGTGATTCGAGACTTCGTCACCGAAATCGAGCGCGAACCGGATGGTCGGTTCCGGCTCAGCGGGAACTCCACTGAGGTCATTGCCGACCGCGTCGTGCTTGGCGTCGGCTTCTCCGACGAGCGACCCGAGCCACCGCTGCCGCGCACGGGCAAGGGACTCCACTACTGTCTCCACTGTGATGCCTACATGTTCATCGACGAGTCGGTGTACGTGATGGGCACCGGCGACTCGGCGGCCCATGTTGCGATGATCATGCTCAACTTCACCGACGAGGTCGACATCCTCACTCGCGGCGACGAAATCGAGTGGAGCGACGAGACCCAAAAGCTGGTCGACGGCCACCCGGTCGACGTGATCCACGAGGACGTGACGGGGATGAACAAGTCCGACGACGGCTGGCTCGAAAGCTTCGAGTTCGAGGATGGAACGGTTCGGGAGTACAAGGGCGGCTTTGCGCTGTATGGCTCGAACTACAACACCGAGTTGGCCGAGGCACTCGACTGTGATCTCAACGACGACGGGACAATCGTTGTCGACGACCACGGGCAGACCAGCGTCGACGGGATCTACGCGGTTGGCGACATCACGCCGGGGCACAATCAGGTGCCGGTGGCGATGGGCAAGGGTGCGAAAGCGGGGCTGGCGATTCACAAAGAACTACGGACGTTCCCCAAGTCCCTCGAAGAGTTGGAGGCCGAGGGGCCGGTTGCCGAGAGCGATGTGCCCGGCGTCTCGGCTGAGATTCAGGCCGCGGCGCGGAGTTTCGGCGACGACTAAGCGTCTGCGGGAAACGGTAAGGTAATTAATGGCGTGTCGTGAATGAGTGTATACGTCGATCAGGCGGCGTTGGAACGCGATGATTGCCGCGGTCGACGTTTTTGTGCGCTAGTGATCTACTGTCTTCAATCTCGTGACCGTGACCATGCAGTGCCTCGACGATCAGTAGGTCATCCTGTGGATGGTTTGTCGACCGCATGGAGGTATTATCGCTCCTAAAATTGAGGCCGTGTGATTTCGTACGTAGTCTACAATTTGTTACCGTAGCCACGGAAGAATGCTTCTAGATGGTCTTTGCCGGTCAATTAGAGAATCATCTCCACCTTCGTCAAGGTTCAATGCATTCTCTTGAGGATTCAAATATATTTTATCCATTGTATCACGAACAAATTCAGCAACTATTTCACTATCTTCGCTAATCTGTTCGTCTCTTAATATTTCTCTATAACCATCTAGAGATAGTGCCATTCTTGCTCTGAATTCATATTCTTCCATGAGTATTTTTTGCCTCCTATAATTTGAAACTGTAAACCAAACTGCTACAGATACAGATAATATGAGAAACACTTTTGCTATATTTGTATCTATTGTGGTAGTAGTACTTGTGGAAATGTCATAATATATGAAGCCTGCAAAAAGAAGTAGAACTAATATACTTCCTATTGATGCATATTTCCAATATTCCAAATTTTGTTCTAATTGGTCTTTTCTCTCCGAGAATTGTTTCCCTAACGATGCACTAGTTGTTCTCTTAATCAATCCTCTAGCAGTCTCTTCTAGCTGTCTAATTTTCTCTTCTTTTGATAATATCTCATCTTGTTTTTCATCTAATTTGTTTAATTTATGTATAAATTCTTGTTCTTGATTTTCTAACTTATTTTTATGCGTTCTGAGTGAATAATTAGAACTTCTAGAACCATGAAGTTCGTAATTTATATTTTCAATTTTTCTATCTATTTCTCTTACTTTATTTATGTTGTCATCATTGGTTTCATTATTGATGATCTCTTGACGTTCTTGTTCTAACTGTTCTCTTTGATGTATTAGTTCAGCCAATTCTTCTTTGCTACTAGTCACTTTAACCACCTATTTCAGCACTACCGTCATTCAACAAATACATACATTGAAATCACACCTAGATTCAGTACCTCACAAAGCATCCTCGGCTAGCTGTTTCTGCGGCCTGAGTTCTGTGTCGAAGCGGTTGTACTGACGGTCTCGACGAGAGAATTACGGACGGATCGACGGAGAGCTGTCGCTGT
>Ga0306900_1000080_pt1 | contig 60394 bp, 50 predicted proteins | sample AntRauMFilla3765_FD_190416 | JGI IMG/M metagenome (GOLD analysis project Ga0306900, IMG submission 190416) | Saline lake microbial communities from Rauer Islands, Antarctica - Metagenome Filla 3 #765 (v2) (version 2) | ecosystem: Environmental > Aquatic > Non-marine Saline and Alkaline > Saline ... | reverse complement strand
TGTTGGGCTCGTGGCGCGGCCCGCGACATTCGGGACTTTCTCATCAAACTCGACGATATCGAATCCAAACGCCAGGTCGCCGCAGCCGTCGACGTGCCGCCCCGGATTGTGGAAGTCGCCGTCGAGAACTACCCCGAGTGGTTCGAGGCCCACGAAATCCCACGCAATGGGTTTGAGATCGAAGCCTACAGCATCACCGCCGCGGGCATCCAGGCCGCCCACGACGACGAGTGGTCGGAGATCGGGTAGCCAACCTGTCCACCCGGGATTCGTATGGAGCCGCTGGGCTAGCGGCCAGCCAGCCACTCGTCGGTGGGAGGCCACTCTAATGGCCATCCAGTAGTCGAGCTACGCCGTCGGCGGCTGTCGCCACTGTGACTGCTTGTGGATCCTCGAAGACTTGCGGGAGGCCGACACCGCACAGTGTCGACGGTGTGCTCACACCCACCAAATGAACGGTTGCGCTTACTCGCCGAACGTGACGACCACGCAGAGGCCTGTGACCTGCGTGCATGGCTCCTTACGGATCGTGCGGCGGAACTGAGGCCTACGAGAGGGAAGGGTTTACTGGGACCTGCGCGGGCGTGTTGACGACTACTTGCAGCTCGAGGCGACTTTGCCGAACAAATTGAGACGGCACCGTATCCGGACCGCTTTGCCGAGTTGGTTGACTGTTCGCTGGAGGCCCAGCGATAACGGTTCCATTCACACGTCGATGAGCGCCTCGAGGCCTATTGCGACTGCTTTGCAGCGCCTGCCGACGCGGTGCTTGGGGACGTTGTCGATGCAGGCGATCAGTTTGATGATTACTACGGGACTGACCGAATCCCACGACGTTAGCGCCGGCCAGTAACCACACAACGCGCCCGAAACAGACGCTGGGCGTCCGCCACACATTCAACCATCATTTTCCTCGTGTTTGATATCACATTTGGGTATCTTGTCGGTGGCGAAGCATCGTCACACTCAGTAAGATTGCAATCCTTTTATAATGAAGCTAAATCCTGGTGTTTCTTCCGACGTCTGATCCTACCCATAGCCACTTAATGGCACTTATTGTGTGACAAAAATGTTGTAGGAAAAGGTGGCACATATGATGTGACTTCTCCAATAGCACCGAAAATGCTCAGAGCGCCCCTGCTGCTCATAACTCAATTGGCACATAATATGTGACAAATTGTGCTGTCTGAATAGAATTTCTCCCAGTCGCTGTTTGATATTGAGTCCGCCGAACAGCGTCCGTATTCTAGGACTGTCTGAAATGTATGTATGGCATAATTTGTCACACCTGCAGAACATTTATTACCTACCTCCCACTTGATGGAGATAGTGCGAATTGTCACCGGTCGATGAATTCGCATGATGGAAGATAGCCAATGCAATCACAAACACCCCCTGGCAATGAGGACCGACTAGTAGAGAGCACACACTGTCCGATGGCTGTAGGGTGGTTTCTATGACTGAGAACGGTGGAGAGCCCCCTGTCAAACTCGGTCAGGAGCCGACCCTGTCGAAGCAATTCGAAGACATATCGGACGCCCACCAACGTGCACGAAAGACAGTCGAAGGAGCAATCGACGAGATAGCTCGCGATGGGAACCCAACGCCGCCATCAATTCGGGGCCCCCTCAGGTCTGGCAAAACCGCACTCCAGTACCACATGTTCTGTTATGCATGGGACCAGGGTGTCCCCGCACTCTACGTCGAGGCGAGTACCCTGTTGGCACAGTTCGAAGACGTAGACAAGCATTCCTTCGGTGACTGGGTCGACCAGCAAGCACAATCACAGGTGGACTCTCTCGAGGCAGGTGACATAGAGGACGTCGACTGGCTCCCCAACGATAGAATGGGGACTCTCCAAAAGTGGCATGAGGGGATATCAGCAACGACAACGGACCGCGTTGTCCTCCTCATTGACGAGGTTGAGCAGAAATACACGGAGTTCTTGACCGCGACTGGGGTCGATGACAGCAACCCATTACGGGTCCTCCTTGACAGAGGGAGTCTATTCCCGGTACTTTCAATGGGACAGATCTCGGCGATGCAGTTCGTCGGTTTTGCCGATATGAAGCGGACAGATCCGGTCTCGATCCCACCGGTCACCATTAGCCACATTCGTGCACTCCTCGATGAACGTGGCCTGGATCCAGCCTTAGATCGCGTTGTCTTTTGGCTTACTCGTGGGCGTGCGGCACACGTCCATCAGGTCGTGACAGACGCAGCGCGAAACCAGATCTCGTTCGAAGACCAGGAGGGCCTCTCCAGATGGCTCGCTGGGCTTGCCGACGAGAAGTCCGCCGAGTTCCGAACCGTTCGGCGAGTGTGGGAACACACAGACGTCGATGATCCCAAAGCAGCCGCAGCGTCGGTAGCGTTCGACAACGGCGGTGACTCCGAATGGCTCGTCGAGAGCGACAATTGGTATCCAGCAGACGTGATCGTCGAAAAAATCGAGTCGATCGTCTGCAATACCGATGCCTTCACTACGAGAGACCCGGATGCCGACGCCACGCTTGAAGCCAGGCAACTCGTGCGCGAGTGTGTCAAACGTGTCGTCGACGGTATCGCAGTCGGCCCCTCAATGGGGCCGTCAGATACCGACGCAGCTGTTCCGACGGGCTGGCTGACTAGTCCTCAGGGTGACCGATCAGAGGGGCGGGCATTCTTATCGCTTGCTCAGGATATTCTCCTGGCCTTCGAAGCCGAGCGAGACGCGCGTGGCATTGCGTTTGACGCGCTAGAAGATACGAAAGCAGGATTCAAACAGCGATACGACACAGCGATCGCCCCCGTCGGTGCGTCCGCTGGTAAAACGTGGACCCTTCGCCCGTCGCTGCTTGAACAGACCTACCCGCCGCTGGCGACTGACCCCTCTCGACTCACTGGACAACAGACTGAAACTCTACTCGAAGAGTGGGATTCCGAGGGGAAAGGCGGTATCGAACTGTCGGTAGACGCGCCGTCGACGGTGTATGCCTGTCCGACGGAAGCGTCACTCGAAGTTCAACTCGAACAGCTCTCGCCGGATCCGACACATCCTGTCGTGGTATTGGTAGACGACAGTGTCGATACGGAAGCTGCACTCGATGCTATGCCGTTGACACAAGCACTCAAACACCACAAAGCGCTGTCGATCGTGTCCGTCCCGACAACACGAGTCTGGACGTTCATCGTGCAGCTAGAGGCCCTCCTCAGCGAGGAACTCGATGCGTCCACAGCGACCGAAGACCAAATCGATAGCCTCCTGTCCAAAGAGCTTCGGCGTGAGCAACGGACAACGATCGAGACGCTGTATGCCCAACTCAGGGATCGTGTTGCTGGTGAGGCGGCGGAAAACGCGATCGAGGCCCATAGGGAGCAGTTTGCCACTGAGGGCCACTACGTCTGGGCCCATCCTACGCTCGCTGGCAAATCGATCCTTGCACCACGGGGTGGATCGAATATCCGTCACTCGATTCTCATGCTATTGGCCCTCGGGGGCGAGCCCGACTGGGATGAACCGCATGGGAAACTCCTGTCCATCATCGAAGACGGGATCGAGGACGGTACCATCGACACCAAAAGCGGGTTCGGCTACAAGGAACTCCTCAACTACCTCACCCAAGACGGTACGTACGGCAAGCCGATTTACGATCTTCGGCGGCTCTGTCGAGACGGTGCCGACACCGGACCAGCCGACGTGATTACGCGTGCGATGAACGCATTCGAAGCGATCATCGAAGCGAGCGAATTCGACCGTCAGGCGCTTATGGCTGGCCTTTCTGACCAGGAATCGACGCTGAATGACACGGCTGTAGACAGCATCGAGGAGTTCATGAGGACTCTGTCCCCGACCGCATCAGACGATACAACCGACGATATTCTTCGGGCACTAGTTACTGCAAGCCTGGCTCGAACCGATGATTCGTATGTCAGAGAGGCGCTCGCTGCTGTCGAACGGCGGTTCGAAGAACACGTGCAGACGCTCGATAGCTACCTGAGTGACATCGATAGAGCAGAAGAGCTCCTAACGGTCGGTCAAAATAACACTGACACCGGTGGAACCATCTCTGGTGAGTTCGACCAGCTCTCGGAGCATCTTGAGCAACAGTCAGGCACCACAACTGTTCGAACGCAGAACGATACACATGGTACCCAGGCTCTACAGCCGCTTGGTGTCTCCCTCGATACTTCACACCTCGAGGCTTACCGGACCAATCTCGCTGCTGTCCAAAATGCCATCGGCGACACCAAACAGCAGTCAACGAATGCGGACTTCAGAGCGACTGGATATGCACTCGCTGTGCTCGCCGCACGGTACGAGAGTGTCATCTTCGATGCCGTCCATGAGCTTGAACGAGCGACCCCGACCGACGGCGACCTAAGCAACGTCAAGAACCTCTCAAGCAAGGTTCGAGAACTGCAATCACAGATCGACAACGAAGACGTAGGGTTGTCGAAATCAGAGCAATCTGGTGTCGACGCGTTTGTCCAAGATCTTCTCGACTTCCAGCCGATCGCTGGTAAGGCCATCAGCGTTGGCAACCCTGACGGGGAGTCGAGGGACAAAATCTACGAGGTGAACAGAGCTGCCAGAGTACGAGCCGAGCAGGTCGAAGACATAGTCGAAAGCCTCGATGAACTCGTTGACCTACAACAGAAGGTTGGCGGGCGGTTTACCGATACACACCGTGAGCTCAGAGCGTTCGTGGGACAGCTCACTCAGCCCGAGGCTAAAATCGATGGCGTGGCCAGCCCGGATCCAGAATCACTTCTCAGCGATGGGTCGGGCGACGACGCGTGCGGCGACGAACAGCGTACAGCGGAACACACCACCACCAACACGGAGGATACAGAATGACAATGTCTACCACATCGGAGGAGAGCGTCGAGGTACCCAGCGGACTTGATGACCTTGAACATAAGATATCGGACAAACGAGCAGTGATTGAACGACTGGAAACGGTATCCAATGAGATTGATGCCCTCTATGGCAGCGCTGCCGAGATGGATAGGTCGAGTCGAGAGACAGTCGCACAGGAGATGCAACAATTACAGCACGAGGTCGTCAGCGTAGCATCCATTGACGAGCTTGAAGCTGCCAAAGACCGCATCGTCGAGATCATCACGGCGCCTTACCGACAGGCAGTCATCCGGGCCCGCACGACGGTTTGTGAGACGGTCGGTATCGATGGGAGGCTGGATGCCGAGACGATCGAGGATCTCAACGAAACGCTGCAGCGATGTGAGTCCGACGAGCTCCGTAGCATGGAGACCTCGCTCAAGCAGATCCAAGACCAGCTGACCACTCTTCCGGACGCCGCTCAGACGGCAGTTGGAGAGCTCCTCCTCGATCAGACTCACAGGTATCTGACCGAACCCGAAACACGGCTCAAGCCAGTCATTGATACCGTCGAGGCGCAATCTGACGCACTCGAGGCCGTCGACGATGCTCTTGCCGGGGTGACTTGGGGGCCTACCACTCCGCTCGCAAACAACAGCGAGTACTATGGCGATAGCGTGACCGCAGTCGACGCCGAAACGGTTGTGCAGTATATCTGTACCGTCGAGGATCGAGTCGTCGATACGGACGGGCTCAATCTAAGACCCGTCTGTCAGGCACACCTGAGCCAGGGCCTTCCAGTCGAGAAGCCTGCCGGGCTCGTCGAGCTCTTCGAAGGGCTTTCCCACCGTATCACACAGTGCGCTTCTCACGAAACGGCGTACGTTCATGCTAGCACGCTCGTGGATCGTGTCGAGGACCAGAGCGCTCATGAGGCCGCTGACGTCACGGGATATATAGACGAGGTTGATAGTTTCGTGGAATCGCCAAGTGGTGATGAACCGGCTCATCGACTCGCTGGGAAACTCAGTCAGCTTGTAGATGCCTACCAGCAGTGGGCTGAGACATACACGAGTTGGCTCACGCGTGATGGGGTTGCCATAGCGGCCGTCGACTCCCTCACCGAGTTTCCGGACTACGACTCGCCGGCAGAAGCGATCAACCTTACCGGCCAAGAAGTAACGGACGAGATGGTCGCCGAGCGCCCTAAAGCTGCTGTAGCTGCTCGTGAGGCCTACGAGGCCTGGGTCGAGACCCTTCGAGGAGAAGCGTCGGCAGACGGTGAGGCGAACATCGACAATCTCCTTGCGCTCGTTCGCGGGGAGACCGTCTCAGCGTCTGATGTCGACCCGGAGGAGTTCGCAACACTCGGAGAATTACTCGGAAGCGAGCTCATGTTGAACCTCACTAACGGCCCCAAGGAGGCCTAAAGCTACAATGGCCACCCTACTCGCACAGCAGCTTTGCGATCGTCTGGACGAAGCAGCTGTCATTGTCGAGCCAGAGCGACGCGGTCGTGACCCATTGCCGGGGCGGCCGGATTCGGTCTTGTGGCTTCGACCGAGTGGGCTGGCTGTGCAACGACTGGTCCCTCTGCTCGTTGAATTAGAGGGTACCGGGAACTACCATGCTGCGAAAAAAGATGTCCAGGCGTTTGCCCAACGGCACGATCCAGACAAACGGTCGGAAAGAGACCAGTTTCAGTACCATCTCAATTTCCCGACTTTGGACCGAACATGGGCAAAGACTGTCGATGACGACTTCCGCTTTACCGAGGCGGCGGCGCCGATGGCCCCTAAGGTGGAATACGAGATGTTTGCACTGCCCTCGTCGACGGTGACTGGAGAGCGAACGTCGTGCGATGGGGCGCTTCATCAGGCGATCCAAAAACCCTTCCAGAAACCCCGACAACGGCAGGAGACTCCGACAGGATTCGACTCAGGTGCACGGATCAAGACGATCGGTCGAACTGAGATCGTTTTTTGGACGGTCGAGTGGCAACTCCCAGGTGGTAACAGTGGAACACTCTCTGTGCCGTTCATCGTCAAGGCTGGGTCACACCTCGAAGCAGTCCTGTGTGAAGATCTCGACCCAGTGTCGTTACCGACGGCGGCAGTCATCGATGGCGCACCCGGGGCTCGCAGCGACACACTGCAACACGAGACCGGTGTGAGATTCCCGTACCTGAGTCCGGCGAACGTCACCCAGCCCGTCGAAGGGGTAAGGAAGGCACTATGATAAGGACGATCGATCTCAACCGCGCCGCATTCTGTTCAGGACGGGCGATCAGGAGCCTCTCGGAACCTCACTCAGTAGTTCCGTTGACACCTAGCCCTGTCGCCCTACCTCTGGCCGATAATCATTCTGTCACAAAACCAGCGACAGGAGTTGCTGATGACCGTACACAGCGTACGGGAGGCACAGCATCAGCGCTGATCGATAACGATCGACCCAACACCCCTCAGATGATCACGACACAACAGCACAGCAAGACGATCGGAATAGAGTGTACTGCCGGATGCCAGTCAACCGGTAATCCGGTAACGCAAACCACTAACGAAAGACCAGAGATATCAGACCATGACTTTGAGTACCATCCAATGGCACGAATAGACGCAAAACTTCCGCCAGGCCTCGCACAGCTCCTCGAAGCGAGTGGCGAGTGCGGGCTCTTCCGCGGCAAAAGTGACGCCGCACGGACCGCACTGCGTGAGTACTTCAACCAGAACCCCGAGATCGCGATGGCAGCCGTTCGTGAGCTGGTCGTTGAGAGTGGCGATGATGGGGAAGGGCTGACGCTCGATGAGGCAGTTCGACTGACCGGACAATCCCCATCTGCGTTCTCCGAAGAACTGCGTGCGGTGCTCCGTGCGAACGCCGATCCCAAACAGGAGGATGGTTCGAATGGAGCATGAAGCACTGACAATCTCGGACGATCAGAAACAGCTCCTCGACGGAGCGGTCTCCGCTGAGGTTTTCACGAGTCGGAGTGGCGCGATTCGTGATGTCCTCGCCGCGTACTTCGAAGAAGATATCGAACGGACGGCCGCACTAGTTGCAACGACTGACACGGTCGACTTCGAGTCGATCGTTACCGTGCTGGATGTCGACGTCGAACAGTTCGCGGAACGGGTTCGGGCCCTCAATGTCGATGCAGTGCCGGACAGACTCAATACCCACCTCGATCGAGCGGATTCCGAGCCGATTACTGGGTCGGTGTTAGACGAAATTGAAGCCGAAATCCCAGCCTTCGAACCGTCGACCGACGAGGGTGACAGCGAGTGAGTCTATCTAAGAGGATAACAGAATGAGCTTCCAGCAACCCGAGTGGGTTGAACCACGCGATTACCAACAGCGTGCTGTCCAAAGTTGGGCTGCGGCTGGCGGCCAAGGTGTCCTCGAGATGGCGACTGGGACCGGAAAGACAGTCACGTCCCTCCTGACTGCGTCCCATGTTGCTGAACAGATAGACGGCGAGATGGCGCTGGTCATCGCAGTCCCGTATCAACACCTCGTCGACCAGTGGGCAGAGGACGTGCGAGACTTTGGCGGCAACCCAATCCTCGCATACGAAAGTCGAAAGAATTGGCAAGAACGCCTTGAGGGAGAACTGGCAGAGTTCGATCTTGGCGTTCGCGACAGCCTCGTGGTCATTACAACCCACACGACGTTTGCCTCTGCGAATTTCCAGCGGGTGCTGTCCCGAGTCAACCGAGATCGGTTCATGCTGATCGCCGATGAAGTCCATCACATGGGGGCGCCTCATCTCAAAGAGTCTCTTCCAGAGGCCGTTCAACTCCGTCTGGGACTGTCAGCGACACCTGAGCGATTCTATGACGACGAGGGAACAGAAGAACTCTTCGAGTATTTCGGCGAGATCGTCTATCAGTATGGGCTCAGAGAGGCAATCAAGAACGGCGCGCTCTGTGAGTACTACTATATTCCGCACGTGGTTGAGCTGACCGAGGATGAATCTGACGCGTATCTCAAACTCTCGCGGAAGATCGCCCGGCTGGCCAGTCGCAGTGGTGGCGATCTCGGTGATACCGATCTTCAGGACAACAAAGACCTCCAATTTGCCTTGTTCAAACGAGCACGACTGATTGGGACAGCCGAACGAAAGATAGAGCGCTTAGTGGAGTTACTGAAGGAAGAAGACGAGATCAAACACACGCTCGTGTATTGTGGTGACGGAACGGTTGAAGGAGAGATCGAAGATCGAACGCGGCGCCACGTCGACGCCACCGAAACCACACTTCGTGCCGATCTCGGCCTTCGAGCTGAACGCTTCACCGCAGACGAATCCCGCGATGAGCGTCAAGACTTACTTGCACGATTCGAGGCTGGTGACATCGAGGCCCTTGTGGCAATCCGGTGTCTCGACGAAGGGGTCGATGTTCCTGCGACGCGAACCGCCTACATGCTGGCCAGTTCGTCTAACCCACGCCAGTTCGTCCAGCGTCGGGGACGTATCCTGCGTCAACATCCAGGCAAACACCATGCCGTCATTCACGATTTCGTCGTTGCGCCTCCGGTTGAGATTCGGAACAGTACAACGGTCGATGAAGCGCTGTTTACGACCGAGCGGAACCTCGTCAGGCGAGAGCTAGAGCGAGTGAACCTGTTTGCCGAAGCAGCTCGGAACCACCCAGATGCCGATGTGAACGGAATACCAACCGATGCCGGCGCCATCGGTTCCCTGAAGCGGGAATTCAACTTGCGCCAGATGTGAACACCATGGAATACACAAACCCACAAGAGACGGACGTATCGTACTACAGGCCTCAGACGGGTGGATGCTATTGCACAACAAGAGACACACCTATGAGTAAAGACCCATTAGGAGTAGCCATTCATGACTGAAGAAATTGATGTTGAAGAAGTCGACTCGGAGACCCTAGCCCGAATCCGTGAACGAACGCTTCGTGAAGAAAAAAAGCAACTTCACATGCAGAAAGTCCATAACCTCATTCCGAAGCTCAAAGAGATCGTCGAAGAGGAGATCCCCGAGTAATCATGCGTCTCCATCGACTCCATCTCACGAACTTCCGGCAGTTTAGAACGGGATCGATCACCTTCGCACAGGGTGGTGACAACAATGTCACTGTAATCCACGGACAGAACGGGTCCGGGAAGACCACACTCAGAAACGCATTGACCTGGGTGCTGTACGGTGACGTGAACTTCAGCCTTCGGCCAAACCATCTTGGCAGCCAAGGTGCGTTTGCAGAGGTCGAGCCAGGCGACTCTATCCGCGTAGAGGTGACACTCGAATTCGAAGACGAAGATATCGACTACGAGCTTTCCCGCTGGGTAGAATACCAGAAGCAAACAGCCTCCGATTACCAAGGCGAAATCATCGATGAGGACGTGTCGTTGACGTTCACTAAATCGGATGGGACCCGGGGAACCCGGAACAACCCACAAGATTCTATCGAACAGATTCTCCCACACCGGTTGAGTTCGCTGTTCTTTTTTGATGGCGAGTATATCACGCAGCTCTCCGAGAAACGGAGCGATGATGAGATCCGTGAGGCCATCCAGAACATCATGGGACTCAAAATCATCGAACGGTCGATCGACCATCTAGAAACCGTCGAAGCACGGTTTGAAGATGAGTTACAGGACGCCGCCAGTAGCGAGCTCAAATCACTGATGGAGACACGGTCGGAACTACGGAGTACAAAAGAAGATCATGAACAAGCCCTCGAGTCGGCAGAAGAGACGCGTGATACCTTAATAAGCGAAATAGGTGAGATCAAACGGAAACTCGAGCAGATAGACGACTCTGCTGGTCTGGAAGAAGATCGCACACAACTCGAAAACGAACTGCAACAGGTCGAAACGCGTATTGAGGAGATCAACGACGAAATCGAGGACACGATCAGCACTAAGGGCCACCTTCCCTTCGCAATGCCCGCTGTTGAGGCGACAGCGAAAGATCTTGATAAACTCCGAGATCAAGGTGCCATCCCATCTGAGGTCTCGAATCAATTTGTCGACCGGCTGCTAGACGATGAGGAGTGTATCTGTGGCCGGCCACTTGAGCCGGGCACTGAGGCCTATACAAGCGTGGCGTCATATAAATCCGAGGCTGTAACAGAGGGATTCGATCAGGCTGCGATCCGAATCATCTCTCATCTCACGCAGCTGGACTCGGAACGTGACGACTACTTCGAAACGATCGATGAGTTACTACAACAGCGGTCGGAACTCCGGGACTCAGAACAAGAGATCGCGGAGGAATTGAGCGAGATCAGTGCGAAACTCGAAAAGATAGATGTCGTCGACCCCGAAACCGGCGAGACGCCAGCCGAGTTAGAATCGGCCCGAGAGAAGAAAGCCGACCAACTCGAGGACGCAAAAGCAGACATTGTGCGCCACGAGATCAAAATCGAGGAACTTGACGCAGACCTCAAGGAGATCAACACACAGATCGACGACGCACGCCAAGACAAAAAAGAGGCTGAACTGGCCCGGAAACGAATGCGTGCCACCGAATCAGTCCGTCAGCAGCTGGAATCATCGTTTGATCAGTTGCAAACACGGGTTCGAAACTGGTCGAACAAACTGGTTGATGACACGTTCGCAGAGATTGCCACCAAAGAGTACAAAGCCGAGATCACCGACGAGTTCGAACTCCGGATCAAAGACCAGATCCAAGATGAGTATCTGGAAGTCGAGAAATCACGCGGAGAGCGGCAGATCGCCAGCCTGACCTTCATTGGAAGCCTCGTGCAGATCGCTCGTGAGCGGTATGAATCAAGCAGCGATTCTGAACACTTCAGCGGTGGTATCTACCCCATCGTAATGGACTCTCCATTCGGTGCCTTAGACAGTGATCATCGGCGTCAGGTGAGCGCAGTCGTCCCTCGAATGGCCGAACAGGTAGTTGTGCTGGTAACGGATTCGCAGTGGCGAGGGCCCGTTGCGAATGAACTCGGTGGCCGCGCTGGCAAACAGTATCGACTCGCCTTTGATTCTGGTGAAGGGATGGGCAACTATCCACGAACGACGATCGAGGACGAAACCCCAAAACAGGAGATCTAACAATGTCAAGTTCAACAATTCGGCAACACTACTACCGCCACCCGCTGTATGACAAGATGGTCGACGAGTGGGATCTGTTCAACACCTACGTCGACTTTTTCGTTTTCGCAGGGAGTGTTGGGTATGCGACTATCGACAAAACAACTGCGGCCAGCTATGACGAAGCCGAGTTCGCAGGGGAAGGAGAAACACAACAAGAGATGCTGTGGATGCATCTCTCGAACAAACAAACCTACCGGGCTGTTGCAGCCTCCATCGCGTATCAACACACCAATGACCCAGAGGCACTGGTCGATCCGAAGATCCAACTGGAAGTTCTCGCTCGGTATGCGAGGGCTGGCGTCGAACGACTGGCCAGAGAGTTCGGTGATTCCGCGAGTACACCCCGTGATGGGCTTATTTCCTTCATCGAAAACCAACAGCCCAGTGGTGAATCCGACCAGGGAGATATCTTAGGGAATATCGTCGACAGCTTCGATCAGAGCATGATTAGTGACTGAGGAAGGCCTATATTCGTGTTCTCTGCTGAGCTGAGATTAGAGGTCGCAAACGCCTTCTGAAAATCACGACAAGGGCGAGATTTGTCATCATTCTAATGTTATTTTCCTTACCGTCTTACAGAAGTTTAATGATATAGTGACAATATTACTTGAATGAATGTCAAACGACGTGTCTGGATCTCATTCACTACCGGGATATTCGTTCTCTATTGATGACCCCACAGTGGCTTCTAATGCGCTTGACAACTCTACTAAGGATTCAATCGGCCATTTACTGAATATACAGGCTCGGCAGTTTACTATCGCACAAGGTCAGCAGGAACTGCTTTCAGTTGAGGAAATCAAGGATCAAATCAAGCTGTTGGACCATCAGTTGCAGGCCGCTCATCGGGCTCTCTTCCAAATGAGCGGCGGGGCACTATTTGCTGATGAGGTCGGTCTGGGAAAGACGATCGAAATTGGGATGGTCCTCAAAGAGATGGACTTTCGAGATACGCGAGATAGTTTTCTTATTCTGACGCCAGCCCAACTCGCTCCCCAGTGGCAGCACGAATTACAGGAGAAGTTCAATCTCGATTTCGTCTGTAATTATGATAATGACTTCCTTGGTTTCGATAGCCACGATAAGATCATCGCCAGCGTCGACACAGCAAAATCAAAGACAAATAGGGAGGACGTGCTTTCCCGACGATGGGATGTGGTCGTTTTGGATGAGGCCCATTACGTTCGTAATGAGGATACGAATCGGTATGCACTCATTGACGACCTCGATTATGGTGAGGCATTCTTTGCGACTGCAACGCCGATCCAGAACGACATTTCCGACCTATACAACATTATCGACCTCATTCGTCCAGGAATGCTCGGCACACGGAAGCAGTTCGATAATCGCTATGTCGTCGATAGTGACGATGCGCAAATCAAACGTGGTGACGAATTGCAATCAAAATTAAACCGCGTGATGATTCGCAACCGTCGTGAAGAGACGACAGTCGACTTTACTAATCGTGAGGTTCACACGAACGTCTTTGAACCATCTGCGGCAGAAAGAGAACTCTACGATGCAGTAACCGACCACGTCAGATCTAATTATTCAAGCAAGGGTGCCAGACACCTCGTCTTATTCACCTTACAAAAAGAGGTCGTATCGAGTCCGTATGCTGTCGAGCAGACAATTCAAAATTGGGTCAGTGATGATGAAAAGACCCTCACGAGGAGTGAGCGGCAGTCACTCTCTAAAATGCGGACCCTAATAGGAAACATAGATGAAACGACCAAACAACGGCGTCTGCGGAATGTGATCGAAACAATTCAAGATCAGATTGGTACGACAAGGGCGGTCGTGTTTACGCAGTTCCGACCAACTCAGGACGCGATTGCAGAGAGTATCCGTGATCTTGATCTCCCGGTTCATGTTGTAAATGGGGATCTTTCCAGTAAAGGAAAAGAGCGCAAAGTGGCCGACTTTGAGGAAGAAGGTGGCGTAATGGTTGCAACGGATTCGATCAGTGAGGGTCGGAATATGCAATTCTGTAATGTGTTGGTCAACTACGATCTTCCTTGGAATCCAATGAAAGTCGAACAACGAATCGGTCGTATTGATCGTATCGGACAAGAACGGGAGGTACACGTGTTCAACATGGCCTTAGAGGATACTATCGAAGAACATGTCCTTGACAAACTGTTCGGCAAAATCAATCTGTTCAACCAATCTATCGGCGGCCTTCGTGATATCCTCTCTCGGATGGAACAGTCTGGGTCTGATTTCGAGAGGGAAGTCTTCGAAAAACTACGCAATGCCGACTCGAAGGTGGAACTCGAGAATAACTTCGAAGAGATGGCTGTTGATCTTGAAAAGAACACGGAAGCTGCTGAAAAAATGAATGACTTCAATCGGGGCGTGTTCGATAGCTTCGAATTTGGTGACGATACATGAGCGTCGACGATATTGGGACGCTCAACCGCTTGGAGATCCGCCGATTTGCTTCAACGACGATCGAGGCATATGGTGGTACAATTCACAATAGAGAAGACGATTGGTGGGACGTTGAGTTACCAGATCCACTGACCAATCTCGCCGACAGCCGAAACGTAACCGTTGTTTTTGATCCTAAAGATCAGCAACCCGGCCGTGAGGATCTTCTCGTTCAGCCCGGTTCGTTAGCATTCAACGAATTACTCGAATTGACTAAGCAAAATGCCTCTGTCGGGAAATTATATCTTAGTGCTGCGGATCTTCAAGTACAGCTCCCGGATGTCTTGGACATTTCTACGCTTGGAGTAACTGTTGAGGGGTTCGATCCGAAACAGACTGCTGAAGCAGTCTCATTTCATTTTCTCATCGAATTAGAAAGTGTCTCGTCATTCCACCGGGAGCGATTTGAGACCGTCTCAGTGGATCTGGCAAATGGAATCCAACTCCCGATACTCACTGAACGCCTTTTATCTCATACAGGCCAACTCACGAGAACTCATCGAACGACAGATATTGAGACAGACGATACGACGATCGAAAACCACTACCGAACAGCAGTCACGGAGATCCAAGATCGTATTGACGATGAGTTAGCAGAGTTAGTTGAAGCAGCCGAAGAAACGGTCGATGAACGTACCGAAGAGATTCAGGCACTCTATAACAAACGGCGTGAGGAACTCAAATCTCGAATTCCCGAACAGAAGCAGGAAATTCAAAAATGGCGGGATAAGCGTCAAAGTGCCCGCAAAGAGAGTACAAAAGAGCGCTATCAAAACAAGCTTGAAGAGGCTAAGAGAGAACTCGCTGAGATTCGACGTGAAATAAAGAAAAAACGGGAGACACTCCAGGAGAAAGAACAAAAAGAAATCGCTGAAACTACGGAGCGTCATGGTGTTGAAGTTAATGTTTCTCTCGTTGGGATGACGCTGGTGGCCCATGATATTGGAGATCTTCAGTTATCAATAAGTGACGGTGAACGAGAAGGCAGCACCTCTGCTCGCTATGCACCAGCAACCGAGGGAATCATTTCATTTACATGCGATACTTGCAGTACTGGCTTTGATCAAAAGACACGGCCACAGGTATGTGAGTGTGGTAGTATCGTCTGTGCGGCATGCATAGACGTCTGTGAAGAGTGCCAGACCACTGGTTGCCCCAACTGCGAGACTCCTGTCCGATCGTGTGAACTGTGTGGGCGTATCGAATGCCATGACTGCGGTAGCACGTGTGGTTCATGCGGGCAAGCTGTCTGTTCATATCATACGACAACCTGTGGTACTAGTTCTAAGCCGACCTGTCTGGCATGTGGTGAAGAATGTGTAACGTGCGATCGGTTCTGCAGTGATGCATATCTAGATCGTTGTCGCGTCGACGGAGAACTGCACTGTACCGATCACACCGATAGCTGTGACACATGTGACGACACAATTTGTTATTCACACCTCGAAGAGTGTACTCTCTGTGCGACTACTCTCTGTCCAGACGATCGGGTGAGATGCGAGACCTGCAATGAGGTACGCTGCTACGATGACGCGATTGCTTGTGATGGCTGTGGTGGATATCATTGCGCAGAAACTGTCTCGAAGTGTGAGATCTGTGAAGATCACTTTGGAGATGGACATCTTTCGGCTTGTGAGACCTGTGGCTGTTCTGTCTGTAACTCCCATATCGTAGAATGTGGCGAGTGTGGTGATCTCACCTGTACTGACCACGCCACACAATGTGGGGATTGTGGAGATCCACTCTGTCCCGAGCATCATTCGAACTGTGAGATTTGTGCCAATCAATTCGGAGAACAGCACCTATCAGTCTGTACAACCTGTGATCAGTCTGTTTGTCGAAGCGACAGCGATCACTGTCGAATCTGTAATAATGTCGTTTGTAGCGATGACATGGCCTTCTGTACAGACTGTGATGATGAGATCTGCCCGGAGCATATTACAGCGTGTGACTGCTGTGGCGAGCAGGTCTGTGATGACCACATGGATATATGTGAAACATGCGACTCCCCTATCTGTGAAACTGACCAGTTCACCTGTAGTGTTTGCCAATCAGTAACCTGTGCTGACGATATCTCGGTTTGTGACATCTGTGGCGACACCCTCTGTCCGGAACACGAATTAGCGTGCGATACGTGTGGAGATACGCTCTGTCCTCAGGATACCCAGATTTGTACGGAACACAAGACTGCCCACTGTGCATCTCATACTGCGCAATGTACACAGTGTGACGAAATATTCTGTGAGTCAGTTGGTACTGAATGCGCTTACTGTGAAGAGTTCGTCTGCACCCATCATTCGACTACATGTGATCATAGTGGAGACGTCGTTTGTACGGCCCATATCGAAGCCTGTACTGTCTGTGACGACCACTTTTGTGCCACTCACAGGGTGACCACCCAGGACACACAGGAGATTCGGTGTCTTGAGCACTCAACAGCTTGCACCGACTGTAACGAATCGTTTGCTCCAAATGCAATATCAAATTGTGAGGTCTGCGGTGAGCCTGTCTGCCAAGCCGACCAAGCTGAATGTGCCACTTGCGGAAAGATTCTTTGCAGTGCCGATCGTGGAGAATGTACCATCAGCGGTGAGTTACATTGCCTTACCCATCTCACCGAATGTAGTAGCTGTGGCAAATCAGCATGCGAAGATCATGTTGAAGCCTGTGGACACTGCGGAGACATCTTCTGCACAGACGATATAGTTGCCTGTGCCAGCTGTGATCGGCCTTACTGTTCTGACCATATCGTCGAGTGTACAGAATGTGGTGACTTCCACTGTACTGATCACAGCAAGCAATGTTCTGAATGTGAATATTGGCACTGTGAATCCCATCTCCACGAATGCAGTCATTGTGATGAGGCCGTCTGTACTGCTGATAGTAGCCACTGTGCTAGTTGCGGGGAAATCACCTGCCACACTCATACTGGCAGCTGCGTCCGATGTGCATCCACGTTTTGCCCAGATCATTATTTAGAGTGCCAAACTTGTGGTGAAGCAGTCTGCAACGAGCACTCCGAGCAGTGTACTGCGGATGGCGACCATCACTGTCACGAGCATCTTTCGCTTTGTTCGCTTTGTAGTGCTGATTCCGAGACTGTACAACCTCGGTGTCCCGACCATATTGAATCGTGTCTCGTCGACGGTGAATTGGTCTGTACTGACCACACGATCGTAGATCCGATCACTGAGGATGCAGTCTGTATCAACCACTTACGTGAGTGTTCAACCTGTCACCAGGAGGTCTCTGAAACGATGGTTACCGATGGAGAATGCCAAACCTGCCGTGGGCTATCAACTAAAGAGGAGAGAACAGCTGGCATAACTGATGAAATACCCGACTCCGTTGATTTCCCAACATTAGATATTAACTCAAACAGTCAGTATATCATCGTTCATGGGAAACGACTTCTCGGATCAAATGAGATCATAGTGATCAAAAGAGGTAGTGGTGACATTCTTGAACGCTATGGTGTAGGCTGGATCGCACGGCTCACAGGGGGGCGTCTATGAGCCAGCGCAAATTACCATCTTGGTACCACGCTGATGACGTCAGACGAACGGTGATTCATGCCGTATCTAAAAACATCAAGACCGACACGATAGCGACGGTACTCCGAGAGCATGAGTTTGACGGGCTCTCCGAGACGCGCATCAAATCGATCATCGAAGCGATTCCGGTAAATGACAGTCCAAAAACCAACATAGATATTCGCCTGTCACAGTCACCGTCGACGGACGCAACACCCCGTAACCCATTAGCCAACCAATTTTCAGTAGACGATCTTGCGTACCTGTCGACAAGAGAGGCTGCGCGTATGATTGGATTGGCTCTTGAGCAATTCGATGGAAACACGGTTCGACTCTCGGAAACACAGTCCGTTGAAACAGATCTCATTTGGAATCGCCAACACGTGTCGATAGCAGTCAAAATTATTCCAGCATGTGATACCGTTGGGTCCGACCAAGTCCACGGGTTAGTAGACGGAAAAGTGGTGCCTGAAGAGATGCGGTCTCCCTCTGAGATTATCATCGTGACCTGTGGCGAGTACAGTGAAGACGCACTGAAACTGGCTGGAAAAAATGGCATCCATATGTACGATGGTGGGCATATCGAGGAGTGGTTGCGTCGAGCAAAGATTCCACAAGATGCCGTCGGAACCGTTCTTGAAGCTGGTGAAACGCACGACGGACCCATGACTGATCTCGTGGAGATAGCCCCCATACCTGATCCTCGTAAGACGGTCGATCCTCTTGAGGTCGACCGTGCGTTCAATGTTTCAAACGAGCTGACTGGCAAAAACCGTAATCCAAAGAGTGGATCTGATACAGATCCGTCAAAAGATGATCCTGTGTCTGGTATTTCTCCTACCGAAAAGGAGCCTCCATCCAGCAGTAATCCACCTTCGGGTGAGACTGAGACGCTATATGCGGACCCGAATGAAGACGGCGATTACGATGCTTTCGACCGATTCGTGGGGGAGCTGAGTAGTGAAACACAATCAACCGATACGACCGATCAAAATCCTCAACATAGAGACCAACCGAATAATAATACATCCCAATCGAGTACAGATAGTGATCCGACACCATCCGACGAACCTATCGAGCGCAAAGAGCTTCTGTTTGATATCCTCGATATGAAAACACAGGGTGGGGACACGTTATCACGTCAGGACGTCCAAGAGTTGGCAACGTATCCAATCGACCAGTATGTAGCTGAATTTGGTTCCCTGACAGCGGCCTTGGCAACCGTCGATATCGAACTTGAAGGAGATACTCAATGAGCTCAATATTCGATGAGGAGGCAACCAGCGTCCCGCAAGCCGATGGACAATCCGTTCGTATCGATCCAGGACAACCGTGGCCCTCAGCGTATCGTGGATCGAAATACAGTCTCGTCTCTCATGATGATTTCGCTCATCCTATGGTGAAGTGGGAGCACCGGGATCTCAAGATTTTCACGCAGCCTCCCGACGGATTGCGCAAAGCCTTGGTATTGCTGGGTAAGTCAGGCGGTTACGGGAGCTTTCGTGTCACTGCTGACAACGAAGTGCTTACCAAAATACACGCAGACGATTACAAACACGTCGACCAGGCACCCATCGATAGCGGGTGGATACCTGTCTATGTTGGGAAGCTATCCGATACCATTGATTTTGATGAGGTCGATTCAGACCCGTCTGCCCCAAATAATCGGAAAGTCAAGGTTTGGACTGGTTTCCCATTCAATCATGGCGAACGCTGGAGTGTGAGTCAGGATGGGACGCTGTTTTGGAAATGGCGAGACTACCGGTTTGAGTCCTCGTTTGATCATCCCGAACTTGTCGAGAAATATCGAAAGTATCGAGATACAGCTGGACGACTTTATATAACTGAGAACGGCCACGTCTGGGTGAATGTACCCAGAGACGGTATTATGCAGGACAAAGAGTTAGCGATTAAAAATGCAATCAACAAATGGAAGCAGACTGCCGAGTCCAACGATGATACGGCTACACTTCGACTCGTCAATCGTCGACTGGTCGCGACAAGTCGAAACGACGATCCAGCGACAGGCCATTTCCCGATCCATCTCGGTCATCTCCGAGCTTTCGATGGGGGTGTCATTCCGAAACCTGTGGTCGACGATCCGACCTACTTCCAAGCAGTCTGTGAATACGAACAAGTCTGGGAGTGACATCCTCCCCGCCGTTCTACGGCGGGGCTTCCCGTCCCGCAGCGTTGGGATATTTGCTAGTTTACGATACTACCTGTTCTTGTGGAGCTATCTCACCCGTTGATTTGTCGAACAGGTAGACCGAGGGCTGTGTCAGACAGCCGTTACCCCTATCCACAGAGGGATTCGGGGTTATCTTTTGTCTAATGTTCTCTGCTCCATTACAGTCTGCATTGGCTACCATCCCGCAGGAGTCGCATACGTACAAACCACGCTCAATACGGTTACTGTCGGCGGTATCCCCACACTTACAGCAGGTCTTTGAGGTGTTCCACTCGTTTTCTTTCAGTACCTCAATACCACGCTCCTCGCCCTTGTAGGCGAGATACTGATACAGCCGGTCGAACGCCCATGTGTGCAGCCATTTGTTGTTCGTCTTGCCAAGGTCGTCCGAACGGACATCTTCGGGCCAGCCAACTACAAGTGTTCCAACATCACGATCCACACACTCCTCAATAATCGTTTTCGTGAGTGTGTGGTAGAAGTGTGTCTCACGTCGAGTTCGCTTCTGTCGAAGGCGTTGGGCTTGCTGTGATGGGCCATTTTCACCTTCTGTGTTGTACTCTTTCCGTTGGAAGTAGTGGGTATCTTGTTTAATCGTGTTGCCGGGATACAGTACGTACTCATTGGGGTAGGCGACAGCTGCAATATTCGACACGCCGAAGTCAACACCAGCTATACCGTCACCCGGTGAGTCTAGTGTCTCAATAGTCTCTTTGACGACGAAATGGACTTGCCACTGTTCACCATTCCAGACGACTCGAACGTTCTGAACGGTATCGACAGTAGAAAACTCAACGTCGTTTCGGGTATCGTATTCGCACAACACGAAATCACCCCATCCGTCTTTCAGGTTTGCACCTTTCGAAAGGCGAACTCGGTTGTGTTCGGGGTCGTGCTTAAAGCTGTTGTCCTTGAACGTGACTGTTGAGCGCGGTCGAGTGTCGTACTCTTTGCGGTAGCCGGGCGGGTTAGCTGTCTCATCCTTCTGTCGCACATCGAACCACGACTGGAAGGCGTCAGAAAGTTCTTCGATGACTTTCTGACTTGAGAAGGCGTTGAGATCCTTCCAGCAGTCACGGGTTTTCATGTAGGCTTTGAGTGTGCCTTCATCGGGAATTTCATCGGTCGCTTCCCAAACCCGATCAGCAGTCCACCGTGCAACGTTCCAGATTTTTGAGGCAGCGTCCCCAAGCGAATCCAGATCAGACTGCACTTGTTGGTGGTTTTGAATATCCCCAACATAAGTGCGAGTGACCTGTATCGCCATATATAGCCTATGTTGTTTATTTTAGTTATTAGTTTCGGTGGAATATCTGGTGAGCCATGAGTTGTGGTTAGTTGATCCCCATGTCGGATTCACACCCGCCGTAAACGGCGGGATTCTCTCCTTGTAGGAAGATAGCTCGTAGCTTCGCTATTGAGCTTGGCTGGACGCTGTTGCACACCAGATATACCCATTCTCTCGGCCTTGGACAACATTCATCGCCAGCAGAACTCCACTGACAGCTTCCCACAAAGTGCTCTTACTATCATCGGGACAATCTACTGATTCCCAAACTGCCTCCTTGACTTTGGAGGTCCGTATGTATGCGTGATCGATAATCAACTCGGCAGCCGCTACGGTTGCCTGTAAGACGTCCTCTCTGGTGAACTCCCCAACGAACGGTTCTTCGGTATTCTCTTGAGTCCCTTCGTTGTCTGTATCATTCTTCAAGTAGCTCGTGACTAGTTTTTGTTGTTCCAATGTGTCATCCGATGTTGAGAACTCTGTTTGTATCGACTCTTCTGGGCTCGGTACCGACTCATCAGTACTCTCAGCATCTGCAGTTTCAGAAGTCGTCTTTGGTTCATCACTGATCTCATCAAATTGGTCATCTTCCGCGACAAACGACGCTGCAATCTCACCGAGAATCCCGTCATCATCCTGCATTTTGTCGAAAGATATCTCTGTGGTAGGGTCTGTGGACTCACTGTCAAACTGTTTGATATGGTCGACGGGATCAAGTTCTGAGTTTATGAGTAGCGGATCAAATTGTCGCTGTTGAAAAATTCGGTCGTACTCAGAAATGATTCCTTGTAGTGCTTCCTTACCCTCCGCTGTGATCTCGTGTACTTCGTCTAAGTCAACCGAGATCTTGGTTTTCGAGCGGTTTGACCGACTTCGCACATATTCAGAATCGTCCGATACAGGACGTATGAGATGACTTCGAAGGAATCGTCTGAAAAATCCTTCATTCTGGTGTACTTCACTATCCATTGTCTGGAGGATCTGACGGGGGGTAAATTCATCTCGATCGACCATCGCCTCGGTCAGTGTGAAATACTCATCATACGTCGCAACGAGCCACAGCATATCGTAGACGACCGGGCTGTATTCTTTCGCAGGCTTTGGGACAATATCGAATAGAAAGTCAAGATCATCTGAAGTGAATCCTTGACGGAGAAGTTGGTACTCCCCAGACATCCCTCTATGAAGCTCGATCTCGAAAAGGCCGCGATAGCGTTCCGCGAGCCTGACGAGTGCCCACTGACGGTGCTCAGGCAAAAAATAGATCGTATAGACACCACTCGCAGCCGACTTTGAGGGTACCAATCGAAGAGTCTCAAACTCTTGGTCGATCGATGACTGCTGTGGCTTATATTTTAATTCGTCACTAAACAACGGCCCTTCAAAGAGCAGTGAAACAGGATACGTTCGGTTGGGAGCCATACAATCTACGTAAAACCTATAATTGTCCTAAACCATGAATATTTATCTAAATATCTCTGAATGTAAAGGGACGCAGTATGATAACTACCACCGAAATACCATATGACATCTAATGTAACGAACCTCTCAGTAGGTGACGAATGGGATGCACATTATCGTGGCCTCACACTCCACATTAACCAGAGTCGTGACTGTTGGTGGCAGGTCTACAATGGCACGGATCGGCTGTATGTGGATGACTTTCCAGCAGAGATGATCGACGACTTCCTCCAGCTCAAACCCCTCGGTGGACGGATTCGCGTGACTGAATCTGGAGATGTGGTGACGCGTATTGATGAAGACGACACTGCAGAGACTGCCGCCGAATACTCACAGGTATGGGTCGGAAACGTCGACTTGACTGGCAAGCTTGTTCCGGATGATGCTCCAGACATGGGAATCCCGGTTCGGCCGACCGATCTCTCTGCCGGAGATCTCTGGCCGTCTGTGTATGATGGTGCCCGATACTCATTCACACCTGGTGGGAGAATGTGGTGGAAAAACACAGCGACAAAAAAACGTCATCCAGTTACAACAGATCTTCCAGAAACTATCCAGTCGCCCCTTCGACAACAAAAACCACAGGGAGGATCGTTCCGAATTACGCCATCAAATGACGTGATCACACTTGTCGAATCACCAGCAACTGACACGGTCAAACGCCAATTTAGTGACCTCCCTGCGCTTGTCCGTAATATTATCAAACTCCGTAAGGACCGAGCTGGACTGGAGATGTTACCAATCTATGTTGGGAATCTTGGTGACGTGACGATCGATCTCGACTCTCCACCGAGCCTCACTGATCAGATGAGCGCCGAAGAACAAGACGCTCTCGAAGGCTGGGCAGCAAGTCTTGGTGGAACCAGCCCGACATCTGCAGACGACCATACGACCTCTCAACAGACGACACAGTCGAAGACCGAGAATACCGAGAATTCAAAGCGGGACGACAAGCATACATCGTCGACCGATTCAGGACCAGGGGGCGATAAGGACGACGTACCTCCTGATTTCGATGATGACCCAGAGGACTGGCTCGATCTCGATATGGATTCGACAGAGGATCGGATCAATGACCGGTGAGATCCGACAGACCCCTACCAACGTACCCATCGCAGGGGGACGTGATGTCACAATAGAGGCCGGCAAACCATGGCCCTCTGCATACCGTGGCTCGAAATATAGTTTGGTCGACAGTCGAGACCGAAACCGCGATCACGTAGTCCGATGGCAACACAAGGAACTGCCTGCGTACTGTACTCCTCCAACCGGACTTCTTGATGCAATGCAGGCTATCGGAAAATCAGATTCGACAGGAAAGGGTAGCTTTCGAATCACCGCTGATGGTGAGGTCTTAACTAAGGTAAACGCAGCTTCGTACGTACATAGTGATCAAGCGCCTCACAGTGACGGGTGGATTGCCGTCTATGTGGGCCGATTACATGGACAATTAGGATTTGATAAAATCAATATCAACCCCTCGCCCCTGACCACTGAAATCAAAATGTGGGATGGATTCCCCTTCAACCATGGCGAGCGGTGGGCAGTCGGCCTCAATAACAAACTCATCTGGAAGCGACCAGGGTATCGCTTCGAGTCTGCGTTTGACCATACCGAATTAATAGAGCGATATCAAAAATATCGGGATACGGCTGGTCGACTGTATATCAACGAGTATGGTCATATCTGGATCAATATCCCTCGATCGGAAGTGCCAGCGGAGCAAGAACAGACCATTGAGTCGCTGGTCGATCGATGGTATGAACACGTAGAGCATCAAGACGATACCACAGCCAAGCGGCTCGTTACACGTCGACTCAAAATGACCTCTCCAGACGATGAGCCCGAAACGGGACACCTCCCAGTATACATCGGCAATTTAAGCCAGTTCGATGACGGCGTCATTCCGCGTCCAGTTGTCACTGATGAGTCGTACTTCGTTGATGCAAGCCGTGACCCAACTGATGGATTCAATTAAATTATTTTATGACACGTAGATTTCCGCCTGGCGCTGTCGGTCTCCCATCGCGTCAATCCCAGTATCAGGCCGTATTAGAGCTGGTTGCCACTACATCAGGGCCGTTGATTTGGGATACATTTCGAAACCAGTGTCAAGAACAAATTCGCAAGCCGGACAGTGGTGAGCAGTACGGAGAGGCTTGGATTCGTCGACTGACCTCAGATATGGCAAGTAGTGGGCTGGTACACAAGCAGACCCAAACCGTCCGTCCAAGGTGTGGAGCACCCACCGACACTGAGACGGAGTGGGAGATCGCAAATCAGGGTGAGAATAGTTCTGCTGTCGAACAAAAAGAAGTTGTCACGCTGTGGCCGACCGGCCACGACTGGCTTGATGGAACAATCTCGTTTGAGACATTCCTCTGGCGGTCACTGAAACGTGGCTGGGTAATCAATGCGAATGCCCCAGAGAAAATTGAGGCCCTTGAGCGGGTTTTGTATGTTGTAGTGCATGCTGATGAACCCCTCACCAAGTCCGAGATCGAAACGAGACTCGAGACGAACCACGATTACAGTTTCAACGATCTTGGGATCCGTAGCTATCCGCAGTTGCTTGAATTGATGGGTGCAATAGTTCAGACAGACTACGCCTATCAAGCAACATCCGATGCAGGGTCCCATCTGAGTAAATTTCGACAGGCAGATCTCTTTCGTAAATTTGAGAGTTGGCTCCGGAAAGAGGGGACGACGGGATCGTTGCCAACAGAGGCGACGAAGCGGGATCTGATGAAATACTACATGTACCGCGAGTCAGAGGGGTGGGGGAAACAAACCCGCTGGCTCAAATCGTTCTGGAATGAATATCTTGATGACCGAGCGCAGTCAGGTGATACGAGTCGACCGGAACTCAAACGGTCCCAACAGTATCTGAATGCTGAAGAGCGGCGGAAACAACTCCGGGAACAAATCAAAAACAAATTTGATTTTGATAGTAGTGATGTGTCGGGTCTTTCGACAGAAACCCTTGATCGTATTGCAGCTGTAGACTCAAACCAGGAGGCCCACCGGATTCGCGTTGCATCGGGGTCGGGGATCTCGCGGGCAGATCTCGAAACCTTACACGACGAGACTCGCCCATCGTATACGTTCCCTGAGGATTTCGCTCTATACGACTGGCAAAGCGAGGCGGCATCTGCATGGCGATCGTCTTCTGGCGAGCGTTCGGAAACTGGCATCGCTCAGGTTGTCACTGGTGCCGGAAAGACTGTGATGGCACTCGATATAATTCGGGACTGGATTACCACCACTGATAATGGCGTCATCACAATCATAGTCCCGACACGCGTGTTGATGAAACAGTGGTTGACTGAACTGCTGACGAAGCTTAATGTGCCGCCAGAGGATGTCGGCTGGGCCGGTGATGGGCAGCGAGATGCATTCACAAACAATCGACGTATCGTAGTTAGCATTATCAATACAGCGGTATTAGACGGTTTCCTTCAGTCCGAACTAGCTGCTGTAGATGAGCCACCGCATCTTCTGGTGGCCGACGAGTGTCACCGATACACTGGTGATACGTTTTCAGATGTCTTTGAGTATCATCGAACGGCTGAGCTTGGCCTCTCTGCGACCCCCACATCGAATGCTGGGTTTGGTGGCGACGATGAGGATGAGGTGACGCCAGACGATCAGTTGCTCCTAGATGAGCTCGGAGACATCTATTATTCTCTCACGTACGATGAGGCCTTAGACCGAGAGCTGATCTCACCGTTCGAGGTAAATTATGTCGGGTTCAATTTGACCGATCGGGAACAAAGTCTGTACGATCAGTATACCCGGAAACTCTCAAATGCCATCGGAGACATCGAAAGTCGATACGGTCACCGTCTTTCTCAACTCCATGGCGGCTACGCACAAAAGTTGCAGGTCATCAAAAACGAGTGTGATGGGCCAACGCCGGCGATCAGTGATTATTTCGAGTTTACGCAAGACCGACGAGAACTAATCGCAGATGCCGTTGCCCGGCAGGCGATTACCCTTGAGTTGCTGCAACGGTCTATCGACCAGGACAAACAGACCGTAGTCTTCCAGGAGCGTATCGAACAACTCGAGCAGCTGATTGCCCCATTTGAGCGCCGTGATCGAAACCCTCGGACAGGGGAATTAACGGGGACCGGCGAAACCAGACAAGAACTTTATGAGACGTATCCAGAACTCCACGACGTCGATCTCGCTATTGAGGATCTCTTCGACGATCCAAATTTCTGGCCGGTGATGTATCACTCGGGTCATTCACGCGATCGATGGAACGATTTTGCAATGGAATGGTTCAGAGATGAGGGCTTTGCAAATGTCATGCTGAGTGTGAAAGCCCTGATTGAGGGCGTCGACGTACCCAGCGCTGACGTCGGTATCATTCGCGTCTCGAACAGTAGTATTCGACAACGAATACAAACCTTTGGTCGGGTCCTTCGAACGGGTGATGATCCATCGAAACAGTCGCAGTTGTATGTCCTCTATGCCCGGGATACGGTAGACGAGCGCCTGTTCAAAGAGTACGACTGGGATGAGCAACTAGCCGGTGCTGAAATCAATCACCTCTATTGGGACCCAGAAGACGGCGTCCTTGATGGCCGCCTTCGGGAGACCGACGAACCACTGCCATCCGGCGGTGACAAATACGAGGTCGAAATCCCTAATGTAACCGAAATTGAACGTGGAGACCGATATGAAGGCCCACGGAGAGGCTTTGAATTCACCGTCAATTCAGATGCTGACCCAATCATCAAGCGGACAGATACTACTGAAGACATTACTAATCCGGAACTGGTCGACGTCGCACAGTACGTGTATGAATTGAAGGGTGGTGGGACAGTGACCATCAACGAAGCAAATCATATGCTGACAATGGGGGAAGATGGACCTATTTTCCTCGGGACCTTCGATCCGGATGATATCGAGTCCACCGAACGGGAAGGGTTGACTGGAGAGGCGCCAGATTCGATGGACTTCTTTTGATTCCTAACAAGCTAAAGCCATATCAATTGAGAGTAGTACAGAAATTTTTTCATTGATTCCCGTAATTACGCCTGAAACGTGTTCGTTGCACATTCCACACTGAATAAAGAAATCGTATTACCAACAACAAATATACTGGCTCAATTACGCTGTGAGCCGTTCAATAGCGCCTTTTGCTTCGGTTTCATACACCTCAAGCTCGTCCGATGATTCGATCTGATAGCGATATCGGCTCAGCTGACTGATTCCTACGTTATCATCAAACGGAGCGATTCGCCGGTCGTCGACTACGGTTTTGCAGCTCGCTTTGAACCGGTAATTGGTTCCTGAGCCAGTGGTTGCCGGATCGTGGCAACGGTGGAACTGCCATATAAAACGATCGTCTCGTCGACTGCTGAGTGGTTACCGATACTTATCGAATCGTGTTCGTGGAAGGCAACAACGGTACTCAGGAGATTACCCATGCTGGGCTATAGGTGACGATTTGTTGGAGATACACAGAGATCAGTCGACCGTACAGCGTTCCCGTGACCGTGTGGACGACGTCGCTAAAGTGGCTAGTGGTTCGAGACACAACCTGGCCTCATACAGCGCGCCTTGCAAGCTTGCTGTAGTCGACCCTGCTTCGACTGAGATACCGTCCTCAAAAACCATGAGTTGACCCTCTATCTCCGGAACGGCCCTTCTGGTAACGATGTGTTCTATCGCAATTCGCCAAGCGATGCAACCTCGATGAAGAACTCTTGTCTATCCTCCTTGATCGTTCTGAGCAACGAGGTGTGAAATCGAATGTCCTTACGGTGACCTACGATATCGATGCCGACGGACATGCCGATCTGGTTTCGGGATAACATGCTGCACTAGCGACAGCAATAGACGACTACATCATCTTGAATCACGATCTGATAGGGCGTAGTGATAAGTTCTATTGGAGACGTACGATGGGATTCAATGAACGATGTTAAGACGACGCAGGTCTCTTGCTGTTGAGGGATTGGCTGTTTTGTGGATTACGCTGGCCAGCTATTCTATACTTCTATAGACATATAATTTTAAATATGTTTTTAGAGAATGCAATTATGGCTTTGGGGCAAAGTTATTTATATTAAACTAGAAATTATGAGACTATGACTGAAGATTATACTATTCATCTTGCTTTCTATTATAGTCACACGGGAGAAGCAGAATCGAAAAAGGAAGCAATAGATCAATTGAAGAAAGATCTTAATAAAGAAGGAAAACTAAAATTAGACATCGAAAATTTATATCTTAATAACTATCAAACTGAAGTTATATTTGATGGTAACCCAACGCCTTGTGGTTCTGATTTCGAAGATATTGAATTAGTCACTAGCTCAAGTGAACAAAAAACGCTATCTGAAACAACAAATGAAGATAATTAAACGGTGAGTAAGTTACAATTGTTGTTAATACAATCTCTTCACTCAGCTTGAAGCGCCCAACGAATACGTTTCAAGTGTAATTACTGGAACTAACTCAAATAAAATTTCTGTGCTACTATCAACTGTTAGGCAAAACTCACAAAATTATACAAAACTGCACTAGTTGAACACATTCCGGTGGATGGGACTGCTAGAGAGTTCCTCTGTTTGGATGCCCCAATTGGCGGTTGATTGTTCCGTATTTGATGGCTACGGTGGTGGTTATAATAGACTTCGTAGGGAGTCAGACAGCGTTGGACAAACTGATTCTCTATGAGTTCATTTTGCGATCGCCGACTCCCACCGGCAGTATCTATTCGTGACGCCGGATGGATCACCACCGGAAGCAGCGGCTTTCACCCCAATCGAGTGGTCATGAATCGTCGCACAGTTGCGAGCCGTTTTGGACTCTGATTACGGCAGCTATCCCGTACGTACAACCAATCAAATAGACGATTTCGTAGATACGATCGAGACAGAACTCACAATGACCGACCACGAACGAAACGAGGCTGCAAAAGCCGAACTATATATCGACCACTACGAAGAAATGACCGAAGTTACCCAAGTATTTGAGAACGAGTGGGATGGCCTCATTGACAACTGGAGCTGGCGGCTTGTGACATCGCTGGATGCAGCTCGTCTTGTGGACAATCCGGAGGATCTGCCCCCAATACCAGAAGACGATATCCTGCTTGAACTCCCAGATGAAGCCAACCGCCGTCGATACTGGCTGTGTCGACAGGGCAACAACAACTGGGCGTGGCTATTCCCAACCGACTGGTGGACGCATCTCGATCGTGTACACTCAAATTCGGTCGCGTGGTCGCCTCCATTATCCGAACGGTCGACGGTGTATCCCAGTTCGTCCAGTGTATCACTGACAATATCTTTCTGATCTTTCTTCACAGCACCTCGTAATTTGTATCGAAGAGAGATTGCAGAGATCTCACTGATAGCCTCTTCATTGACTTCAACCAGGTACCCAGAGCCTCCTTGAAATCATGATCATCGAGCAGATATATGACGTCAGTTAGCCCACCGCCGACTGAGCCTGTTTTCCCGGGTCCGCCAGTAACACTCAGCGTTCCGGCTTTCTTCGATTGTCCGAATCTAGATTGCTAATGGCAACTTCAGTGACCGGTACTGGACCCTTCTTTTCGAGAATCTCGAGGATACTTGAGCCACTTCTACTGTTGTCCATTAGAATTGGACTCACATGACCAGGAAATAAGATCTTTGTTGACACCCTCTAATTGAGCAACCAGTTGCACTCCACAGATAGCATCCGTTGGAACCCGATCTGGAGTACAGAGAGGGCTGATCGTGAGCTATGAACTACTCGTGCTTCTCAGAGATGCTGTTGATCAGCGTCATCCTATCTGCGGGTGTAAGATAGTATCCTTGTAAGTTGAGTTTCGCACCGGACTGTGAATGAACGATCATGTCGCCGGCCCCCTGGAGATCCTCAGCCCCAGGTTCATCAAGGATAACCCGAGAATCAGTATTGGATGGGAGACGGAAGCTGATTCGACAGGGGAAGTTGGTCTTGATCTTCCCAGACACAATATCTGCAGACGGCCGTTGTGTCGCTAATAGAATAACTATCCCAAGGGCTCGTCCGATCTGAGCCAAGCGGGTTACTGACTTCTCGAATGCATTCTTGTCGTCGACCGACATCAGAAGGTCTGCATACTCATCGATGACGACCACATGGAAGGGCAATGGGTCAGCTTCAAACGCGTCTTGATTTTCGTAGAGCTCAGCCAACGAAGATGCCCCTGTGTCGACGAGATAGTTACGTCGGCGCTCTAGTTCCTCTTCGACCATGTTCAGGAGGTGCTTTGTCCCTTCCTCGGGCGTATTGAAATAGCCGCCTTGCTGTACATGCGGAAGAGATGCAAAGGCCCCAAAGTCGACGCCCTTTGGATCAATAAGGCTGATATTGAGTTCGTCTGGATCGTGGGTGGCAGCGAGCGCCGTAACGACCGTCATCAGGAAATTAGATTTGCCGGACCCGGTGGCACCACCGATTAACGCATGCCGCTCGTCGACTAAGGACAGCAAATGATGCTCGTTGTCGGTGTCGACACCGATCGGGAAGACCAGGGGATCATGAATCCGGTCTCCAAGGGCTTCGAGACCCTCTGAGAGGTAAATGTCCCGCGGATCGCCGTGTGGTATTTCAAGACGTACGGCTCCTTTTTCAGGAACTCTCGTACCCACGATATCACCGTGTGATTGGATCTGAACACTCAGTGTATCTAAATTCCGGAGTATACCGCCTGTTTTCTGGCTTTCTTTCGGAATAACATTGACTCCGACCTTTCGAGGACCGACAGACACAGAGCCGGGATTCGGTGGGTGAATATCGATATCAAGAGAGTCAAAAGCACGTTTGAGATCACTAACCAAATTACTGGGATCGACATCTGTCTCAGGCGTCGGACTATCCTCGAGGTCAGCGATGATATCGGTTGAATCCGTAGTTTGGGCCTCGGGAGCAGTAGAGCCGTCTGGGTCATCCTGATCAGCTTTCGGCTCAATTTCGTCTACTGCAGCTTCAGTACCCTCATCGGGTTGTGATTCCGCAGGAGTCTCCGAGTCATCGTGCTCATTCCCGGAGTTTGTTGTCTCCTCTTCTGGGTCGTCGGCCTCGGATTGTTCTGGCTGGGAAGCCTCAGTGGTGGGTTTTTGTTCTGCCTTTGGCTCAGTACACTCAGCATCCGAACTATCCGGATCAGCGTCTTCTGTTCGAGGTTCTGTGGCACTATCTGGTTCCGATTCAACTACGTCTGGTTCGGACTCAGCATCCTCAGTACGATCTCGTGTGATGGTGGGTTCGCGAGTATCGAACCGCAGATCTGCTAGATTAAGATCCGGTAAGACATCCTCGATGGCATCTCCAGATAGAATACCGAGGGCTTCGATCGGCGCTTCGATAGATCTCACTTCACCATCTGAACCGAACTCAGATTGGAATGTGTTTTGTCGGATTCGGATGACTTCGCCGATGTGGCCCTGCATATCTGTGAGGAAAGAGATGTTGAACTCACCCTCCAAGAGATCTCGCTTTCGGGCTTCCAGATGAGTCAAGTCCTCATCGGAGAAGATTTCGTAGTTGTAGAGGCGATGTGCGACATCGAGAATTATTTTGCCGAACTGGCTGAGTAGGATCTGTTCGTCTGCTGGCTGTGACTCTGGCTGGAGCCACTCTCGTAGATTTTCAAGTGCACCTTTGATTTGTTCACGGCCGGTCTTGATTTTTGAGGTCCCGCCCTTTGTTTCGACAAGCCACAATTTCAGTGTGGAGTTTGTTGGGTCCTCCGGAACGCCGACAAAGCAGAGATCATCACTCGCCTTGCCACGTGAATCGAACTGGAGGAGGCCAGTACCATCCCCTTGGTATGATCGATCGTGTCGGGCCAATTCATTCAGACTAATCGGGACCCACACATGGTCAGGTAAGTCCCGTTCCAGAAGGTTTTGACTGAGCGCAAGCCCACCCACAAAGCCGATGAACTCGACGATTTCAGTATCGTTTGCACGTTGGAGTTTGAGTGCGAGATCGCCGTCAATCCCGACAAGGGTCGACAAAACGTCCTCAGCATCGAGTTGTCCGGATAACTCAGACTCCCTGAGAACCCGTCTTAGTGACATCAGGTATGGGTCGCGTTTATTAGTCGAGGTGATGACATCGTAATTCGGGGACGACTGGTCGTATTGATCGCTGTAATGGATCATCAGCTGTCCAGTCTGGCGTTGCATCTCAGCTTCGGATCGAAGATAAAACTCAATGCCCACATTGGGCTGGACATGGACTACCCACAGTGAGTTCTCCCACAGTTTCGCGAGGTTCGTATCTTGTGAGGACTCGATCCGTTTCTTTGGTGCCTGGCCTAATTGGTAGGAGTCTTGAGCCACACCTGCCTCAAGCGCGTTCGCAACACGCGCCACATTGTGGATCAGCCCTGTTTCATCGTCATCACAACTAAACCCGACAGTATAGACGACACCTTCTGGTGAGTCTCCCACATCGATCGACTCCTGTGAGAAGAGCCCTTCCTTGAGCATTCCAGACGGTAAATCACCGAGTTCCGTGTTGATGCCTGCGCGTTCTTCTAAGAGTCCCCTGAAGAACGTAATGTGGGCTGGCTTTTGATTGTCTTCTTTATATTCGCCAGCGTGGATGTAGTGTACTTTTCGTCGGAGTGTATCCACAAGCTGGTCGTCTTTATTTTCCAAGGTCGACCGAAGCCGTGACTCAGAGGAGTTATTGAAGAACTGGTCGAGAGATTCACCCTCGCCATCGCCTCCGTAGATCCGGAGCAAAATCGTCGGTGAGTCAAAGTCAGAGGATGCAATTTTCTTGTAGAATTTGAAGAGGCCCTTAATCACTGACTCGAGGTCGCCCATGTTGATCAGATTGATCACCATATGGCGCTCAGAGTGCAGCGAGAAGAGGGTTGGAAACGCCTGTACGAAGGTAAATAGCTTATCGCGGATTACTCGCTCCATATACGACGGTGTCACCGCCCCAGGTGCCTCAACTGGTGAGTAGATTTGCCAGAGTGGGTGATCGCGATATCTCAGGCCACGCAAGAGATTTTCGGAGCTGTCCGAGTTGCGATAGGGTAAGATTCCCGATGGACTAAACTTGTCGACGAACTCATCGCGGCGGAACCCTTTCTCGGCTGTCCCTTGGAGTTCGCTATCTCGCCACTCAGCAATCCGGAGCCCGTATGCCAAGAGCACTGGATGGAACGGCGTTAACCAGATTTTTTGGCTGGTCGTCGATTGGATCGTCCCAAGCGATCGCAGTGGGGCAGATGGACTGAACGTCTTGCTTGAGCCCATCTCTTCGGCCGCTTCGATATAGGCCACCAGTACGTTCTCAACCAATTCTTGGGTGGGTTTATCCCATTTGTCTGTCGACGGCGTCCGTTTGCGGTCGCTGAAATGATTGAATAGGTTTCGGTAGGCCTCTAGCAGCGGCTCAGGAATAGGCGTAGAGTGTTCGATTTCTTGGCCATAGCTGAGGGAGTCCTCTTGGACTTCTCGTCCGAGAGGCGAGCCACCATCTAAGAACTGCTCTTCAATTTGTAAGAGTTCTAAATCCGAGTCCTCTAATCGGACACTCTCACCGGACGTCTGGTAGATTTCACCACGACCAGAGTCGATCGTGAATTGGTCCGGCAGCATCAGCTGTTCGCCAGTCCATCGGGTCGGATTGACGATGGCACTCAACATCAGTGGGAGGACTATCTCCTCAGTTTCCACTAATTCAGGTTCCGTAAGGAAGGCGACTTTAACAGGCACCCCCTCTGGGCGGGCGATATAGAATGGAAGGCGATCAGTTACCTCAGATGGATTCGATTTAATCGTGAGTTCACTGTCGAAGCGAACTGTCTGGCCGCTTTCTGTGATTTCGACTTCTTTAGTGTCGAAGTTAAAATCGATACGCTCCAGTTGATCGAGGTGCAGTTCCTGATCCCGAGGCAGCAACAACACTTCCTCTGAAACATCGATATTGAAACTGTCACCATCCGTAGCGAGGAAAAACCATTCTGGCACGATCGCAAGATCGAATTGGTGTGTTGGCTTTCCGCCCGTTGTTTCTTTCCCCACGTAGAACTGGAACGTAGCAAAGTGAGGGGTATCTGGATCTAAGTCCTCAATAGAGGCGGTGACACGCTCTTTTCGCTTCGATACTCTGCCGATATCATCCCCATTTGAATCAATACATTCGTATGGAGTCTCCCCCAGATCCCCAGTGAATTCAGCAGTAATGCTTACATCGCCGTCTTTGGCGACCAAGAGAAGTGCTTGCTGTGTTTTCGAAGAATCGTTTTGGGGCGTATAGATCCGTTCTCGTTTGGCAGTGATCTCCAGATTTAAAAACCGGCGGATATTATCAGTCGCTTCGTATTTGCGAGCTTTTGAATGCTTAGCTCGTGACCACTCGCCTAACTCGAGGACTTCCTGAGTGAATGTCTTGTCGTAATTTTTGTTGAGCCGAGTCTCTGTGTCAATCCCTGCTCTATGCGCACGGCGAAGCTTATCTGCATGCTTGTGGTTGCTATTCAGCGTTTGCTCAATTGCGTCGACGAGATCATCCTCATTTTCTTTGTCACTGAGGAACTGCTCGGTCAGCATATCATCGTACAAGAACTGCGGCAATCGACCGATTAGGTCAGAGAATTTATCAAATTCTTCGTTCTCTGCTGCTCCTCTAATCTCACAGAGGACATCGAGGACATCAGTATTGCTGGTCTGGATCGATTTGCTGCTGATGACCTTATCCAATCCTTTGAGGAAGGCTCTACCCTGTATTGAATCGATCCCACTTGGGTCTAACAAGTTGCGCTTGAACGATTCGAGATTTATTGGCCCGTCGTCTGCGAAAAGGTCCTCAGAGGCATCCAGTGTATCCAAACTTGAGTCAGTATCCAAGACCATCAGCATGGCCCGGGGTTCCGACGAATTTGCTGACTCAGAGATCAGGTTCCGCATTTGGGTTGCGAAGCCCTGAACCACTTCATGGTCGTATGGATCATCAGTGGTAATTTCCGGTTTGACGCGGAGAATATACGTAGGAACGCCATTGTCCGGCATATAGACCGGCAACGAGATCTCATTGCCGTCGACCTCTACAGGAGGTCCATCACCACCAAGCTCTTCAACCAAGATACTTGCAAACCGGTCTGTTACAGACGTACTGTCGAATTTGGCAAGCAGGATTTGTCCCGGATTTGGGGGCCGGGAAACTAGGAATTCCCTGAGATGCTCAACTAAGTAGCGTTCAAATTGTCCGGACATAGACGGCACCTCCACTATCGCTTTGGCGGTCGATCATTCCCATGTCTTCGAGTTCATTGAGTGCGATGCTCTGGCTTTCTGAATCGAGGTAGATGCCACGGTTTTTGAGGTATTGTATGAACATGTCGTAGTGATTGTCGTCTTCGGCAAGGATGAAGAGTCGTGCGAGGAACCGCAATGCGGCTTGGTTTAGGCGCAGAGTCGGACCAATCCCTCGCTGTGTTCTCCAGTATTTTCGCTCTTTACCGTCACCCAACTGGCGGATGACATTAATACCGGCAGTAATGGGAGTTTGATTCGATCGAGGTTTTTCTTCGTAATGCTGTTGGACACCAATCGCAAGCCGCCGGGCAGAGGTAACGAGATCGGCCTCTAAATTGCGCTCGCTTTCTGGGAAGTGAGCCTCGATGTTTGCAACACAGTCGTATTTGATATCGTCTGGTAGCTGTACTGCTTCGGACAGCCTGTAGGCCTTCTTTGAATCGTTGTATTGACTCTCTTCGACAGTCTTGGCAATGATACTGAGTGCTGTAAGTCGTCCCCACGAATCGTAGATATCCCGTTCGATCCCATCACCGTCACGCTCTCTGTACTCCTGGGTAAAACGACGATCCTGGCTAGCAGTCTCATTCCACAATCCGAAATAGATGTCGACGATCTCGGGTGAAAATGAGTTCTCTGGATCTTCCCCTAACTGCTCAAATTCCTTCCTGAGATTGATTGCCAGTTGCAGGTAGTAGTTCATGAAGTGCAGACTAAACAGGTCACGAGCCGACTGCAACCAGTTAGACGGGGAGTCGTGTTCATCAGACAGCCACGCTTGTAGATCCTGTTGGAACGCATCAGACAGATCAGCAACATAGGGCCGGATCGGATCCGGTTCGCCCGTATTATCTTCGTCTTCAGTGATTTTCTCGGCGACATCGACAAACACCTGCTCGAATATATTCGAGGGCGACTGTTGGTTGAGTCGGTCGACGAATGCCTCATGGAGTGAGGAATTGAAGCTACCGTCCTCCGTCGTCATTAACATCGTATACCATTTACCCCAATTTCGAGACTCCTTGGGCTTGATACATTTCGCAATAGATGGGTGGAAAGGGACCATATACTGCTTTGCCTTTTTTCCACGATTAGAGCCTTGCTTGCCGGTCGTGGTATACGTTGAAGTGAAGATATTCCACGCCGTTTCGGCATCTTCCTCGGAATCAAATGGCCCATACTCCTGGACGTTGGTGTGGAATTCCTCGACCGTATCGATAGGTGGGCTAGCACCCAACACATTCGCCAAGATTTCGGAGAAGATGGTCTCACGAACAGTTGGAGCGGGTGAAGTCGGGAAGAGCCCATCTTGTATCACACGGCTACTGGTTGATTCGATCGAGGGGATTTCACGAATCAGTCGATCAGTCATTGGTTGCCACCCTTTACGCTAATCCCATCGAATGCATCTTCTGTGACGGTAAGTAGCACTGAACCATTTTTGTCGATTATTTTGACCGACTTTTCTTTTTTAGTGAACTCGGAGAGTCGAGAGTGGATGAGTCGAATTCCCTCCGATCGTTCGAGGTCTCTGACGTTTGGATTGTAGCCTTTGCTAATACGTTTCATGAGGATATACAGTTCGAATGAAATGGGCACTGGAACCTCATTATCCGATTGTTGGGGCTGCAGCACAAACCAGAGCTGTCCCGGCAGTGTTTCCCGCTTTGTTCTCACGCGGGACTTTTTCAAGTCAGGCGAAGGATTCGACCACTGAGCGAGAAACCGATAGTCAGGGGTTTTGATCCCATCTATGAACTCGATGAACTCGCCGTCAGCATGTCTTCCACTCCACGATTTGAGCGCCTGTTTGAGTGTGGAGTTCATACTGCGTGCGCTCTCACGCAACGCTTCGTCGACAGTGTCATCAAATTCCTCGCTCCGGTTGAAGAATGTGTAGGCACCCAAGAAGTCATTGAACCACGACCAGTCGATAGCGGTTCGAATATCATCCCGTTTGTCACCTTCCAAATACAGCTTCCGAAGTGTCGTTTGGACTTTGCTGTCTCTCCCAAACTCGTGGGGTTGAGGATGCACGCCGATCAATTCGTCCATCGTCGTGGGGTTGGCAACCCATTCAAGAATTTCGAGATCAATCTCTCGATTGGCTTGTGCTGACGGATCGAGGTTACCACTACGACCACTATCGTGGTCGTCAATAATTTCGAAGACACTATTCCAGAGCAACATCTCTGCGGTGATGTTTCTATTAGATTGGACAGCCGCTCCGATAGGACACGCGGCGTCCGTCTCTGCGACCTTTTCTAGGGGGACAGGCAGCAATATTGAGGCTAAGTGATCCAAGATGCGTCGAGGGTTTAGGTAGGAGTTTTCTATAATGCTCTTGGCCGCAAGCAGCTGGGTGACGTGTTTGCGAACGTCGTTGTCGGTGAACCGCTCGACATTATAATGCAGTGGACAGCTCTCACCCGCCGGGCAGACTTCTTTCTCATGCTGATAGGCTTCGTGGAAGGGGCTTTCAGGATCACTAGCGTTGAATTTGTCGACGATATCTCGGAGCAAGCCATCGCCGAAACGATCGGGATGGGTCTCGAAGAGAGTCCGGTGGCTTAGATTAAGCACCTTGATCGAGTCGGTCTCGTATTTCCGTTGTGGCTTTGCATGTTCGATAGCATCCCACAGCTTAGGGTATTTTTCATTGTACCCCTTTCGTTCGAAGAAATCAATAGCCAGACCGAGGTTGATTGCGACGCCGGATCGAGGCCCAATCCCGGAGTCCAGATTACCCCTGACCTGAGTAAAGAACTGGTCGAGAGTCTTATCGTAGGTCTTTGTTTTTTCCGTTGATGCGGTGGCATCCATGTGGATTTGATCTTCTGTTAATGAGTCTATTCCCTGTTGCTGTGCATTTAGAAACGCACGAGAGAGCAGAGCACTTTTTCCATCACCTGCACTCCCGGTGATGAGCAGTAATTTACCGTCTTCAGAGTACTCATCCACGAAGAAAGAATTGACAAGATCATCTTCCTCTGTAGAGATATAGAGTCCTTGACGGAGGTCATTCCGATCGATGTGGCCACCTACAATTGCTCCCGCTTCACCCATCTTACATGACCGAAGAAGTTCGAACAGAGTGTGACTAGAATCCACTGAAACCATTTGATAGTGATTACGCAAATAACTAAATCCAGACTCAATAAACTTAGCGCATTATGAAAATAATAGCTAGTAGTATAATTGAAATGTAGACACCAATTGTCCCATTATATGTCTGGCAACGCCAATCGGAATCATGGTACAACTACACAAAAAATCCTACAACAGACGAGTTTTACTTCTGGCCTCTAATTGTCGTCTATGGCCGAACCCGTCCTGAGATGGGCAGGTGGAAAAAGACAGCATTTGGACGAAATATTCCAACATATCCCACCTAAAACTGAAATTGACACATATTATGAGCCCTTTTTTGGAGGCGGGAGTGTCTTCTTTGCTTATGAGCCACAAAAAGCCAAAATTAGTGACATTAATCCCAAATTAATTAATTTTTATCAACAACTAAGAGACAATCCATCCAGGATTATAAACCGAAACAAGGAACTCGACAAGCAGCTCGAAGGAATCGTATCTCAACAACAGCGCAAGCTCAGCGACTTCGCAAATGGTGATGACAAGGAAGTCTTGGAGCCAATTCCAGATAACCCCAAAAATACTAACAAGTTGCAAGTTGAGTTCTACGAGCGCAAACGAGAGGAATTCAATAGTCTTAGAGATTCAGAAGGGAATTGTTTGGATCAGGAGCAAGAAGCTATTCTCTTTTCTTTCCTTAATCGAACCTGCTGGAACGGATTGTATAGGACTAATCAGGATGGTGATTTTAATGTCCCAATTGGTCGACAATGGACAAAAATACGAATCCTTGAGAGACGAATCCATGAGGCACAAAAGTGCTTGGCCAATGCAGAGCTGACTGTTGGGGATTATAAATACTCTCTTGAGTCGGTAAGTGAAAATGACTTAGTATTCCTTGATCCGCCTTACCCAGCAGGTCCGGAAAAAAGTAGCTTTCAAGACTATCATCCGAGTCGGTTTAGTCTGGATCAACAACGAGAGCTAGCCGAATTGGCAGTCGAATTAGATTCTAAGGGTGCCTACGTTGTGATAACCAACGAACCCTCAGATGAGATTCTCGACATTTATGACGAGGAAGGCGTCTCAAAAGAGTTCGAGCAATATTATCTCCAGGGAGCTCGGATGATAAGTAGTACATTTGATGAACGTACTGATATTGGAGATACAGACATCATCCTAACGAATTACGAACAATCAGATACAATTGATATATTTACTCCCGAATAGCCAGTAAGTATTGTATTATATATTATTCAAATCTAGGGTCAACTCTACCCCGATATATTTATCAATCTAGGATCGAGCAGATAGTACGTGACTCAGCAGACAGCGCAGGACCTAAGTCGGGAACGAGCTCAACTTCTTCCGACGAAAGACACGCTAAAAGCGTTAAAATCAGATGTTACATTGGAATCGGCCTGCCTGGAGCTTTGCGACAACTCAATTGATGCTTGGAGACGGAATAACAACCAATCTGGACCCGCCAATCTTGAGATTTTTACTGAAGAAGATGGCGACAGGACAGAATTAGTTATACGAGACGATACCGGTGGCGTTCCACGTGAGGAGGCATCGATGCTCTTTGGCTTAGGCCAAACAGCTAAGAGTAATTCACAGGGCCTTATTGGCACATTTGGTGTTGGTGCAAAAAAGAGCCTCGTCAATCTTGGAATCCCGTTTCAAATCCGCTCCCTACACATCAATGAAAGCGAAGGGTGGTCGTATAGAATCACGGATGAGTGGTTCGAAAACGACACAGATTGGTCTGTCCCAATCTATGAAGACGAAGACATCGAATCTGGGACGACCGAGATTCGAATTAAGGATTTGAATTATAATTGGACCGAAGAAAATACCGACAGTTTGTGTTCTGCATTGGGTAGAGCTTATAATTGCTTTTTGAGTGAGGATTTCCAACGGATTCGAGGGACAACGTATGACCTTGAGATAACTGTCAACGGAAAAGCTGTCGAGGCAGAGGGTCTCCCAGAGTGGTCATATACTCCATTTGACGGGCTAGCACCTCGACGCTACGAGAACATCAAAATAGAGCATCCTGAATCGGATGAGCCAATTTCTTTGTCGATCACCGTCGGTCTGCTCAGGAAGAAAACAGCAGAAAACGTGGGCACAGATATCTATATTCAGCAACGAAAAATTGCATCTGGTCTTCGAGATGAGGTCGGTGGGTTCGGAACCGGGCCCGAAGGAATCGGGAAGTTCATGGCCCGACATGAGCGGCTGAAAGTAATCGTAGAACTCGAAACGGAAGCAGACGGACGCTTGCTCCCATGGGATACTCAAAAATCTGCAATAGACCGATACAATCCGATTATGCGGGGGACTGAATCTACACGAGGAGTCTACAATTGGCTACGCCGTACCGTTGAACCCTATTACATCTTGGATGCAGATAAGGTCCCCAGAGCGTTTGTCGAACCGTATCACTCGGGCCACGCTCAGGCATCAAATGAGGGATCGCCGATCGTCCACAATTATGAAGATCGAAAGCGGGTGGGGACCAATCATAAACCGGACACAGATCTTCCAGAAATCAAATCGATTCACGATGCTGCTATTGCACATGCTGCCCTTCGAATCGACTGTCAAAAGTCATTCGAGAAACGACAACTACCAGCTTACAAATTACAGCTACAAACAGAATGTGAAACAGATACTGACACGCTAACCCCAGCGTCAATGCCTCCAAATATAGTCGTTAGTGAACCATTTCAGACGGTCGGTAAAATCAAAGAACTTGCCCGGACCCACATCAGCGCGGGTTTGATTTATACCGATGAGTTGGAAGACTGGGAGGTACCGACATATATGCAGTACATCGAACAGAATACTGAAAAGAGCCTAGAGGAAGTACACAGGCTCCCAGAAGGAGTTCCAGGTACATTCGAAGAGCTCAGTACGTCTAATGATCAAAAAGATTTGTCCAGTGATTATTCGAGTACTGTAGCGACATCGAAGAAGACGATCTCGGAAGAAAGAACCGATAACAAAGCAGAAATCTATCTAGTGCTTGGTCGAGACTCAGATGAACAGAAAGTTGCAAAGCTCATGCAATGCGAACGAAGAGCGATTAGCAAAGGCTTAGATTTGTCATCAGACACCGCTGATGAAATTGTCTGGGAAGAACTAAAACATCATCTTGAGTCGTTAGTCGACGAGTAATAGAATTCTTTAGTTGGATCTTATAGCGACAAATTACACTTCAAAATCAAACCTAAATTATGGCCACACCAATCTTGAAATGGGCAGGGGGAAAGAGACAAATGCTGGACAAAATCTTGGATCGGATACCCACAGAATCACAGTACAACCGTTACTTTGAACCGTTTGTCGGCGGGGGCGCAGTGTTCTTCGAACTCGAACCCACAGAGGCCTACATTAGTGATGTCAACGAACGGCTGATCAACTTCTATACCCAAGTCCAACAACGGCCTGAAGAATTGATTGGAGTCATCGGAGAATTAGTCCGTAACCATTCTGAGGAATTGTACTATCAACGTCGCGAAGAATTTAATAATATACGAAAAAGCGATGATATTTCAAATTATTCACTCAGAGAGGCCGGACTATTTTATTATTTGAATCAAACGTGCTTCAATGGTCTATATCGAGAAAATGAGCGTGGTGATTTCAATGTCCCATACGGACGACAAAAAACGGACCCAAGCGTAGAACCAGACCGTATTCGGCGTGCACATGAAGTCTTACAATCAGCAACGCTTGCAGCAGATGATTTTTTGCATATCGAAAGTATTGTAGAGGAAAATGATTTAGTGTACTTCGATCCGCCATATCGAAAATTGTCTGGGGCCCCAAGCTTCAACAAATACAACAAGAAAGCATATGAGTCAGAAGAGCAGGATGATCTCCGTAATCTGGCAGTCAGACTCGATAAAAAAGGTGTGAATCTGTTGATCACGAATTCGGGGACAGCGAGAACCTTATATAATGATAATAAAATTCCAGAATCATTTCGGGTCATAGATGTGACCGCAGAGAGAGCTATCAACAGTGATTCAGCACACCGAACAGTTGCTTCAGAGATTATTGTGACTAACGTGTCTCCCTTTGATTTAGATGAAGACGATATCCTTGGTTTGTTATGATAATTAATAGATGCAGAATAACTTTACAGAGATTCAAATTAAATCGTATTATGCTAGAACTCGATTAGAATCTCGTGAGACTGACGTCAACCACGGGCCGGTTAGGACCAAGTAGCTCACGTTTTAATCGCCTTCTCTCGTCTATCTGACTATGACTTCAGACTCAGTCGACTCTCTGGAGGACCTCGCATCCCGGGTCGACGAGGAGTTTGCATCTTACAGGTGATTCAATGAGTTCAAAACAGTCTCACTTGTGATTGATTCCAGTAGTTCTGAGCGTCCCACGCTGTCGTCCACGTCGACGGGAAAGAAGCTGAGGCATTAGCTGATGAGGTCGAAGCATTTCTCACAGAGTATGATACCGATTCCCCGTGAGAGTATCACTCAGAAACCGATATACGGCTACTCGCTACACTGGAGTAAAAGACCACAATTCGGTACTACACATCGATAACAGTGTGTAATCTCCTTTCAAAATCGATTCTCTGGCTATCTGATTGCTTGAACCCGAATCAGAAGCAACAGACCGGAGGAGATCTATCTCAGAATCAACAATCTCCAGTTGAACGGTTCCTGTAGATTCCTCATTGAGTGCCTTCACGAGGGCCTTCCGATCAGCTTCGTCTCAACCGTTGGTGTTGAGAATGATCGACTCTCCGAGTTCGTGAGCGAATCTAGCGACAGTTATTACAGCGTTTCGTTGAGGCCAGAGGTCTCGATATCGAAGGCGATTGGATCGAGATTTCCCATGTTACTGTAGTCACTTTGATTCAGATGAATATCAGTTTTTCAAAATTTTACGGGGCGACTCGGAGGTACTTGAGTATCTGTCAAACACAGAACTGTTCACACCCACCACTGCGTCCGTTCGCTGTTTTACTTATAAAACCCCCTCCCCCCACTGCGTCCGTTCGCTCGGTCAAAGACAGGGGGAGGGGTAAACGGCGGTTAGAGGTCGTATATCGGGCGCAAACACACGAAAAGGCTCAAAACACGAGAGACGGACACGCTACGGTCGGATACTTCCTTCCTAGCTTACGACCTTACCTACTACGGTGTAGAGGGACGCTACCTGACTTAATCTTTGCTGTTTGAAGATTAACGTATGAGTGAGGTTAGGTGAACAGTGGTCGACAGTCTAGAGGAGTCTAGCAGATCGTGGATGGGGAGGGTAACAGCTACCGTGTCTTGCTGTGAGTAACAGCAGGAGAACGGCGAGCTGGGTGGGCTAATCGAGTTTACCAGGAGAACGAGTCTGTCTGTGCTTCGACCACTTGACCGCCATCCAAATAGCGGAGTGAACGAATGGACGCGGTTGGGAGAGGGTGTTATATAAACAAACAGGCGAACAGATGCGGTGGGGGTGGGTGTCAGTGTGAGCGAACGGACGCAGTGGGGGGCGGGGGTTATTTAAAGAAATAGGCGAACGGACGCGGTGGTTGTGGCAAGTATATAAATAAATGGGCGAACGGACGCAGTGGGGGGTCTGAACCCCGACATTGATACAGGTGCCTGCGAAGGTAGTGTACAGCGACGAAAACGAAAAGCCGGATGGAAGTCGGTAGGAGATGGTCGCTTGGCAGGTGCCAATGTGCGAGGATTTCCCAAAGGAGGCTGAAGTACAACTTCCAGTAGATGGACGCCGACGGTAATACACTACTGCGATACAATAACTCGCCTCACCACCTGGATATCGGTCGACATCATCGACACACGGCCGATGGCGAGATCTCGAAGTTGGAGTTCACAGGCCTCACCGAACTGATCGACGACTTCCAAAACGAGGTAAACAGAATATATGACCAACGAACCGACTGATACCGAACCAACACACGAGGAGTTCACCCCCAGTCTGGATGAGGTTGCATACCCGTCGACACTCCGCATTACGTCGCTTCCAGCAGAGCAGGCCCAAGCGGCCGCCCTCAAGCGCGCCGAGCAGTGGGAAGACGGCGAAGAGGTTCCACACGTTGTCAACTTCGAAGACCGGACGCGAGTTCGTCAGCTGCTCACTGACCGACGAATGGAGCTGCTCGAAGCGGTGATGGAGCACACACCCGAGAGTATGCGTGCACTGGCCGACCGGCTCGATCAGGATGTCCACGATGTCCACAACGACCTCCACCTGCTGGCTGGGTATGATATCATTCACTTCGAAGAGGATGGTCGCGCGAAGAAGCCGTACGTTCCCTACGACACGGTCCGAGTAGAGGTCGAGTTCGGTCTTCCACGTGGTGAAGGCTCAGAGCCACCTGCATCGGTGTAGGTGTTCCAGAGCAGAACCTCAGAACTACCCCCGTACGCTTCATGCCCGCAGAAACAGTCAATGAGAGTAGGGAACCCTCCTGAACAGAGTTTTGACGCCTAGAAAGCCCGATAACAGACAAAATGCACTGTTTATTCGCGTAGCGAAAAAGCTCGTGAAATCTGGTGTGTTCCTGTCGAAAAAGACGAACATCCAATCCGACGAAATCAACCGATACAGCAATTGAGGAGATCAATAACTCACGAAATGAGGTGTGTCAGAAGAGGGCCAAAGAGTCAAAAGCCACAAGGAAGCAAGTGATTAGAGACACCAAACACTAATCGATCTCAAACGAAATCAGAGAACCAGTCGGGAGAATCGGTGTATCCGCTTAGCAGTGTTTGTGACACGGCTCGCCGCGGGCGTTCGGGATCGCTCGATCGAGGTCGACCATCTTTCCACAGAGATCACACTCGGCGGGGTGACCCATTTGCCGGGTCTCCATGTCGAGATCCTTCACTTCGATGTACAGCTCGTGGAGCGCACGGTGTCAGCCGAACGAGAACCTTCTCTCGGTCTTCTGGATCTCGTTTCTCCGGGCAGTTCGCCAGCACCCAATCTTGGCCGTTCTTGCCGTCGCCTCCAGGCCCGAGGGAGATCGAGCGGGCGAGGTCGCCAGGAATGTAGTGCCACTCGTTGTCTCGAAACCGGGAGTAGTGCCCCTCGGGGCATGGGTTCTCGGGGTCGATATCGTCACTCATACTCGGATAATGTGGTCATAGACTTGCTCAGTCGTCTGAATACTCCGGTGCCGTAGCCGGTTCCGAACGTCGTACAGGGTGTTGCCATCCTCGGTGTTCATCATCCGGTAGGCCACACTGTGCCGGAGGGCGTGGGGTGTCACGTCGTCCGGTGTCCCTCGGGTACCGTCGACCAAGTATGGCTCGACACCCACCTCCACGGCAACCTTCGAGATCGCGTCACGCACACCCTGGGTGGTGATCCGGTCGCTCGACCGCGAGGGGAACAGCGCCGGTGAATCTTTCCACCGACTGTTGAGGTACGACGAGAGTAACCGCGAAACGTCTGAGGCCAGCTCAAGCGTGGCCGGGGCTGGCTCGTTGTCGTTCGGGTAGTCCTTCTGTATTTGTGTGGGGATGTAGAGCGCGGAGTTGCCCTCCCTGAGCATATCGACGTCGACCGCAACCAACTCGCCGACTCGAAGGCCGGTGTCGTACATGAGAGCGATGATCGCCTCGTTTCGCTGCTGCAGGTAGTCGGCACCAGTCGAATAACACGCTGACCGGAGATCGTCGACCTGGTCGGGAGTGAGCCACACTTTTGCACGAACTTTGGAATCTATATTTTGAGGCATTTGGTCGAACTCTCTTTATATACTAACCATCCGCTACAGCCACTTAACTTTGGAGTCTATAAATGGAGTCCAAAGTTTAGTAAGCTGTGTCTGTTGAAGGAGAACAGACATGGAATACAGTCACGAGTTGATCAGCCAAACTGATTGCTATACATAGAGGAGGTATGGTACAGGATCGGATTCCTAAAATCAGGAATTACCGGCCCCTTGCTTTCTCTGAGAGAGAGTTCCTTCCGCCTCTTTTTGTTTTTGAGTATGTGAATAATGCAGATCCTGCTGCTACAGGTGAAAAGATACTCATAAACACTGCAACCTCCAGTATAACTGGACTCATAACAGAATTTCATAAGGTCAGTTCTATTAAATCAGCAGGGTGGGGGTGCAGGTATATCTGATTCTGCTACATCCCGAGACGAAACCGTGGGGGTTTGCGTTATAGCCACAGTCGAAGTAAAGCACGGTTGCATCTACTCGATTCAGGACGCGAATGTGGTATGAACGGAGGTCGGTTAGCGGAGGAGAGTGATCGGTCAGTACAGAGTTTGTAGAGAAGAAGTAACTCAACACGAACCGGTACGACCATCCCTAATTATCTGAGAACTTTCGCTCCGATTCCTATCGCACCGGGTATTGAGACAATAATAACAGCTCCAATACTACATAGAATCCAACTCTCCCCGAATGCTGCAGCACCATCCATCGTAATTATCATCCAAAGCGCGGAGGGACATGATTTCAAGAGTGGCAGTGCTGCTTCGTTTCTAGCTTCCGAAAGTGGAATTCCGACTCGAATCGCGAGGAATATGGCGAAAGGTATGAGAAAGAGCAATCTCAGATCAAAATCTGATTGCATAATCATCAGTTGTTACGGAAACAGATATATTTTCACCCAAGAATGGTTAACACCAATTTCGTTTTGAACAAGTGATAGGCGTGCTGAAACTTGCTCAGCCGTTAAAAAGTTTCTTTGAACCGGTGGTGCCCTGGGGGTCAATCACACGTCTACAAATAAGCTGATTCAGCACAGACCAGCCGAAACAAATCAAATCGATGTACTTCACTCATCCTCTCCGTCAAAAAGTTCGTGAAGTGTTACTCGAACGGCTCGATCACGACCAACCCGTCCATGGACAGTATGGCTCGGTCCAGCAGACCAGTCGACGTAATTGAACCCTCAAAGACGACGAGACCGTCCTCGAAAAACTCGAACAAGCCAGCATCGATCGCGAGCGTGTCACCACTGTCGACGCTACCAAAGTCGATGAGGCTCTCGAAGTGATCGAACTTACAGAATCAGATCTCTACGACATCAAAGAAAGTCAGTACGTCCGCAAAGCCGATGTCGACGAAGAGGTCAAAGAATCACGCCTCGAAGGTCTCAAAGACCAACTCGCTGCTGTCGACTCCACTGATTCGGAGGACCTCCAACGAGAAATCGAGGAGCTCGAATCTCGGATTGACGAACTCACCGGCTTCAAATCTGGTGCTACGCGCGAATAGAGAATATTTCCAGCTCAGTGAGCTATGTCCTGGTTCCGTAGAGAGTACATGGCTGTACATACCATAGTAAATAATTTTAACTTGGTTGGGAACAAACACAGACCATGGCTGACGAATCAAACAAGCAGGACAATTCCAAAGATACGCCAGGCACGGACGAAGCTTTTGAACTCGCTGAAGACGATCCCCATCTAGATATCGAGTTGCCAGAGGAGAGCCTATTCACCCTTGATGACTATCTGGAGATGTACAGAATTGCGTCATCAAGGCCGGGATTCGCCATCCTAACCCTATTACAGACAGAAGGACGCCTCAGTACCAATGAGCTCTCAGAAGCTCTTAATCGTGAGAGCAACAAGTTGCATTACCATCTCAGAAAACTCAAAGATACAGCATTGATTCGAAATCGGCGTGATCCCAATACGGGAACTGAGGATGTATATTCATACTATATGTTGACTGATCTCGGTCATACTGTCCTTACTCAGGGGGTCAAAACAGGGGTTGAAAAATTGGCTGCTGAAGAGCATGATATACAAGAACAGTATTCCAAATAAATAAGGCAGATTGGAATCGACCGCTGAATATAGGGCGCATATTTAGTACGTATCTTCAGCGATCCATGCAGACAATACCTCCAAACACTAATATCATCGTGGCAATCATTGAGTGTTATGCCAATCGTTGCCGGATGGGGCGAACTACTAGTCGGCGCGTATCACAAGCGCTTGAACGGGTGCGAAGTAGTTAGCTATAACAACCGATCTGAGGAGGCGGGAAACCAAATGGAAGCTGATGTTATCGCCATCGACAATGATCAAGACTTAGACGAGCAAAACGTGTACATCTGTGAAGTTGTGACCCACATGAGGGGTAATCTGTATTCGGGGCCACCCGATGATGGCTGGTGGACAGAGTACACCAATACCAAGGCCTACCAATACTCGTTACAAAAACTTGAACAAAAATTCAACGAGGACTATCGGTATGTAAACGACACATTTGGGGATGCCGACAACTACTTCTTCCAATTTTGGGCACCTGTCGTCTCAGGCTGGCAGAACGGCAGCGATATCATCCGGGGCCTCTACGCACTCACAGAACGGTTTGAGGAAGAGACTGGAGCAGATCTTGAACTCATCATCAACCAAGACTATACTACACGGATTCAGGAACTCCGGGAAGAGGCGAACGGAGATACCAGTGACCACGGAGCTCCTGCATTCCGATTCCTCCAAATTCTGGAGAACCTAAAATAGCATCTGAGTCACAAAGCCTCACCAGTGCGACTGTTGCATATATTCCTTATATTCTGTAGGAGTGATTCAACATATCAGGATCAAATAGGAAATTCGCCGCAAGACGCGCGCCCGCAGTCTTGCATACCTCATTCTGATAGAACCCAGATAGATTAGCTGGTCACGCCCCGTGATCGAGCCATGCTAACTGCTAAATTAAACTTTGTATTTTGTAGAGAGAATCCAAAATTTACTTAGATCGTGGCTGATCCAGTGAAATAACAAAAAGTCTACTGACATTACTGCCGGCTGGCGTACAAGATATAGAGATTTTAGTCAGCAGCGAGCAGTTGTTCGTTTCACACGATCACTAGTGAATCAACAGCTCACAAGAGAGGTGTATTACATATATACAAAAAATACAACTAACATATCCATCTAACAGTTCTGCTCCAATCCGGTTTAGAAGAATTGTACGCGAAAATAACTGCATTAATTCTGTTCACTGATTAGCAAATGTGGTCCACACTGATACCTTGGAATTGGTAGGCGTATGCGTGGGGAATAAAAACTGTAACTTACCAACGAGGACTACGAGAGTTCGGCTTCAAGATCCTCAATAGATGGGAGATCATACTCCCCATTCTCGAATTCCGTGCGGAAATTTTCGAGCAGATCTCTCGAAAGATCTACACCAATATCATCCATAATCTCATTTATATTCATTTTTGCGCCCCGAAACGCATCTCTCCCATTTCTAAGTGTGGCCGATATACTATAATGGACGAGTGGAATCTGTTCGTCAAGTCCAATATCATATATCTCGCGCAGGTTCAGGTTTTCGGCAGCTTCGTCATACTCCTCTTTGGAGTTACTATACGTATCCTCGGCCAGTTCAAACTGATTCCGGGCTAGTTCTAACTCGTCAGCATCGTATCGATTTAGTGCAGTCCGTGCGTGCTCTTTTCCGTTCTCGTGCTGTTCGTATATATTTCTGTAAAGATCTAGTAACTCTTGGCCACCGTCACTGATACTGTTTTCTGTCTCTGAGTCGTTGGATTCAGGATCTGTGTCGCTATTGTCAGCATCTGTCACACTGGGTTCAGTATCGTCGCTCCCGGTATCTAGACAGCCAGCGACTAAGGTCGTTGCAAAAAGCAGCCCGCTGCCAAGCACCTCTCTTCGAGAGTTCATACTCCATCAAAAAGTTCACGAAATAATATAGTTAACGAAATAAAATATTATTGACTTTTACATAACTCTGCGTAACACGTTGCTGTGAAGTGTCAATTAGCCCGTACAACGGTTCTAAAGATGATTGGTACGTGTTCCCCCGAACCAGAGAGTTAGATGTATTCGAGAAACCGATATTTCTCAAATAGGTTTTACTCAGAGAGTATTACCTAATCTGATTAGTCAATATCTCCAACGTGGGGTGTTAATTCAGTAGTCCTGTTTTAGAGCTCGTTCGCTGTCTGATTCTCCCTGAGGACTTCATCCAGATCAGGTGTCTCAAATGTCCCCTCAGAGCCTTCGTTATTAGCTTCCTTCGACGAGGATTCACACAACCCGACAGGTGTATCGAACAAATTGCGGAGTTTGTCAATCATATCTAATGGAACTCGGTTAATTCAGTATTCCTGTTTCACAGCTCGTCCGCTGCTTGGTTCTCCCTGAGAAATTCTTCCATATCAGGTGTCTCAAATGTCTCCTCAGGATCTTCGTTATCAGCTTTCTTCGACCAAAATTCACTCGACCCTACAAGAGTGTCGAACAAATTGTAGAGTTTTCTAATCACGATACAAAGTGTAGAGTTGTACTGTCTTATATATGGACGTTTTTTCACAGCCTATTCGATTTTCTCTCTGTAAATTTGGACATTGAAAAACAAGGAAACCTACATCAGTTCTGGTCTAAAGACCGTGAATAGTTGTATTGGTGCTATCTATCACTTCACTATTTGTATTTAGGGCCGAAAATAACAATAGCGACTGGGCCACCTGTACGGATTCCACTAATGGATCGAGAGGATTTCGATGAGATGATCCTGGTAAGATCGTTCCCACGACGACATCGAAGAGATGTATCCGACATATCGGCCTGAATCTCTTCCACCAACAGTCAGCACGTTGCTAGCGGAAACAATACACGCCCTCGGTCGACAGAGTGCAACAGTCAAACCAGTAAGTCGACTACCTCTAGTACGCTATGTGAGATACCGACTACCCACCTCTTCCCAAGTGGGTCGAAGACGTCTACTCGTGGCTCAAAACACACATCCAGAATATTCTCAACATTCACAAATAGTGGATTATAGTAGGAGTGACAAATTCGTGCCTCAGACAACTATATCGGTCACACCTCTATGGGGTATATCACTTGGGTTGCGATTCGTCTACTAATGAATCGATGTAATTTTCGAGTATCTCATAGACTAGATCGAACGTGGGGAGATCAGCAACCAAGTCGGGGAGTGTATTCTGCCAACTGTCACGGATTTCGTCCCGCTTTTTTTGAGGAAGCCCGTTCCGGAGATTGATGTCCAGGCCATCGTGTGTACACTTCCGGGTAAATGCCGGGAGAATAACCGAATTGTCGACATCGGCCTCAGTAATCATCCGATAGAGGTCGTAGTAGTCACGAGCCTGTGACCGTTGGTAGAGTGCTCGTAACTTCTCTGCGAATATCTCTTCTATACTGTAGGCGGTCAACTCAAAGGTAGGGACATCCTCGTAGCTGTGGCGATGTTCTGCTGAGGTGAACGCAATATATTCGTCGATCATAACGTCCAGACTCGTCGTGTTCTTGTGACCGAGAACAGCGTTATACTGGATATCGATATCGACGTAGTGCGTCGGATACGCTGCGTTCTGCAGTTCGCGATGTTTAGTTACCTCAAAGTTGATGCCGGAGGCTCTGGTAGCGTCTTCTAATGCGCCTTGCAACTCTTCTTCGCTCCCGCGGTATTCCCCCTCGACACCAAAATCAAGATCTTCCGAATAACGCCACGTCTTTGGGAAGTACAACTTACTGAGGGCGGTTCCGCCTTTGAACAACAGATTGTCGCCGTAGGAACTCGTGTAAATTGCCCACAGAATCCACGAATTGACGTAGTTCTTTTCTGCGTAGCCGAGTCGAACATCGAGTTCTCTGGCGAGCTGTCGTAGTTTTGTTTCGGAAATCATGAGAAGTCTTCTGGGAGGAACGATTCGGGGTCGACGTTCAGACGGAGTTGGTACTCGCTGTCACGGGTGCCCGTCGCTTCTCTCGTCGGATCAAGCAATGGATACCCCGTCGTGAAGTTCTTGACGAGCGTGTCGTAGTCCGGAATGTCGATATCCAACTGATCGGCAAGGTAGACGATTCGTTTTGTGGCGGCACCGTTCCTAACTCGCCGCAGGTACTCAACGACTTGATCCCACGAACATCGCGTTTCGACGGCGTTCTGCATTGCCTTCGCAAGCTCGCCGATGCCTCCACAGAACTCCGGATGGTCGGCGCAATCGACCAGCGTCTTTTCGATACTGGAAATGTTCACTTGGTTTGACCCAACGGCAGTCGGTTGATAGCCGAAGAACTTCTGCTCGGTAACTGACACTGGTCGATACGTGACCCCGTGGATTTGACGCTCCTGGTCGCGCTCTGTCGTCACGATATACACGGTACGGGAAAGCTGCTCTGTAAGCCCGTAATGATTCATCGCACTCCAGTATCCGATATACATCGGCTCTACGAGTGCAGAAGCGATCACGAACTCGTGTTCAGTATACACGGCATTCTCGCCTGCAGCGAGTGGCAAAATGAGATACTTCCCGTGGGCGATCCGCTCAAGCCAGCCTTTCTCTTTGAGGGCATACGCCATATCTTTGGCCGACTTCCGTGGGATGTCAAGGACTCCCGCGATGTCACCGATGGTGATGATCTGTCGGCTCTCGCTTGCAAGCCGTGACAGTGCCTGCGACTCACGGGTCGACAGGCTCTTTCTTTGAGTCTCTTTCTCGTTTGTTGATCCCATAGCCGCTTAGTGTACATAGAGTCTAAATCTGATCCGGAATAAAGGTACTCGTTGAGATTAGGTTCGGTGAAAGTTGTCTTGAGGACCGCTCAGAGTACATAGAGCCTAAATAAGATGAAGGAGAATATATTTTGGATTTCTGGTTACGTTCGGGATTTTCGCAAATGCTCGAAGACTCAGATTTGTATATTACTGAGATAATAAGATAGCTCGAACAGCCGGGATTTTCAATCTACTGACTGTTCGACGCGATCTCTGCTAACCGGCTGTACTCCTCGTTCGAGAGTGAAATCGAGGAGGCAGCGACGTTCTCTTTGAGGTGTTCTAAGCTTGCGGTGCCTGGGATTGGCAGCGTCACATCCGAGTGTTCAAGTAGCCACGCGAGCGCAATCTGGTAGATTGTGGCGTCGTGTGCGTCAGCAACCTCTTGTCGTCTCTTGAGGCACTCGCCAGACAGTCGCGTAGTTTGTCGACGAATTTGAGTCGTAGTCGACGTCACTCACTCCACCCACATACGGATCGACTCGATGAACCAAGTTCTGTAATTCTACTACAACTTTACTGCCAACTCATCGTCGACTTGAGCACTAAGGAATCAGATTCGCTACCGGTGCTAGTGCCGCTGTCTTCCGGTGCCAATTCAACTAACTCACCGAGTATGCTTGATCCAACCCTCACAGCATCATCCGTATACTGCTCAGCGAATTCGTACTGTTCGAAGTCCTCTACAGAGAAGTTAGAGCGATTCTGAACGATCGATGCTGCATCCTCTCGAAGCTTCGCGAAGTCTGGTATCTCACGGTGTTTGTTGACTTCTGTAGCTACCCACCTAGCTCGGTCTGTCGTGACTACATCATCGAAGATCGCTTCACGGAGTTCCCAATGGATCTCGCTCATAAAGAACGCAACAAAGCGATCACCACCGTACCGACCAAGACGGAACAGCGTCCCACTCCGGGCGAAGAAGATGGTATGGGTCCCTTTCCAGGCTAGTTTGTACGGTGCTCCTATCCACATTAGACCAGCTTCCAAACAGAGACAGGCAATACTGAGGATGAAATCCACGTATTCTTGCCGTCGACGGCCTGCTGGTTTGGTTGCGAATGCTTCGGCCTTGTTAAGAACATTGTTCACAGCCCCCAAGAGTGGCGCATACTGGACGACCCGATCGGCGTGTCCACCAATGGAATGCAACAGGCTCTCGTCGATGATTCCAGCGAGATTGTTCTCGTGTAGGACTTCAACAAGTCGACTGAATGAGCGAAGATCGGTTCGACCGGCAGACGTCGTATTGAGTGCTGAGACGATGTCATCTTGGGAGTATTTTCCAAGGACGTTCGATGTGTCCTGCTCAGCAGAGTGGAGGCTCTTGGCGACTTCCCAAGCTTCTTTCTGTCGACGCTTCGGATCCGAGAGGTAGGTTAGTGAATCCGGGAGCTCACTGACATCGAATCGCCGAACTTGGGTACTGCGAGCTTCCTTGGCAGCCCCTGTGGTAGAACCGACTACCAGCGAGGTTGTACCCGTACCGAGACCTTTCAACAGCGTCCGTCGGCTTACGTTGTGGGGGAACATAGTACTGAATTGTAGTTACGAAAATCTGATCTCAGAACAAGCTGGTGCGTGGATCTTGTTCGTTCCACGACGGAATCTCGCCGTATTTGGACTCATAGTTCTCGAATAGATCCTGCTCCATCGATTTTGGTCGGCTCAAGAACCCCGCTTTTTTGAAACGGAACCGATTCGGGTTTCGTTCTTCAAAGTGTTCCAGTAGACGGCGCTGAAGGTTGTCAGTACGCCCGATATACAGCGGTCGTGATTTTCCAAAGCTCGTGAGCTCGTAAACACCACCCGCTGTCGGGGCTGTCTGTTCGATCTTTGTACGCGTCATCTTACTCCATTTCTTCGAAATAGGCATGAGTAAGTCAAGGGGAATGATATGTATATAAATTATCTTATGAGGGTTGTTACTTACGTTGCAATTGTTACAAACGTTATTATTGTAGGAGTATTTTGGCTTTAGTAATGACAATTCAGTATTCAGATCGGATCCACATTGCACCCTTGGGGTACGAGGATGATCGAGTCGTGAAGCCAGCGATAACCACAAAGGCTGATCGGATCTACCTACTGGAGCACGATGAACCAGAAGATGAGAAACCTGACTACCATACAACGTTGAAGGGGGAACTGCGGGACAATGGTATAGCGGTACACTCTATAAAGTGTGATATATTCGACCTCTATGCCGTGCTGGGTGCGGTTGCAGAGATTATCACATCCCACAGGGATGATGAAGTGTACGTCAACATCTCTACCGGAAGTAAGATTTCTGCAATTGGTGGGATGATTGCGTGTATGGTCACCCGTGAGTCGGGGGATGTGACTCCTTACTACGTTCGAGCTGAGGGGTATACCTCAGATGATGCAGCTGAGGATAATTTGCCAGTGAGTTTCGGGATGGCTGCGATGGCTGAACTTCCTACCTATCCCATCGATGGTCCATCTCCCCAAGAGATCGCGATGCTGCAGTACATTGCTGACGAACAACCAATTACGAAAAAGCGATTGATTCGACGAGCGCGGGAAGTGGTCGACCGGTTCCGACGGAACGCCGAAGACAAGGAGATTGAGCAGGATAGTGATCCACACATGGGGGAATATCGGCTCTTAGATACTCACATCTTGGATCCCTTAGCAGAGCGGGAGTGTATCGTGATCAACGAAGTTGGACGCTCAAAAGAAATTTCGATCACAGAGGAAGGACAGAACACACTCCGGGCTTTCGAGTACCTCCTTGGGGATGAGTGATTTAGTAACTTGGAAGTTGTTTCCGTAGGCTCGTCGCGTCGGTTTTCTATTTGGTCGACTAAGTCTGGCAGTGGTGATCGTCGGTCTTCTCTGGGAGGCGCATGCGGCCGCAAATAGTTTTGAGTTTTATCATCAGCTGTCTGTGTAGAGTCGACTGTCCTCAATGAGTGATAGTAGATGATCAGTTAGTACGTTCCAAAACAGCATAGTACGGAGTCAATACGCTGAACGTTGATTACTCGCATTCCCCACCGGGACAAATATAGACGGCTTCCCCATCATCCAAATCCATCCCTGCGGTCTCTGGATCGACCTCAGATCCACAGTCATTGCATTCATACTGTTCATCCGTTTCTACTTCTTCCTCGATATCGATCGTGCCGATTTCTTCATAACTGATTTCGGCCTCGTCTTCATAGAGCACGATTCTAGACAGGTATACTAACGTCTCTTCCTCTTGAGCGATCAATTTCATTACATCGAGTTGATTTCGTTTCAAACCAGTGTTTCCAGTTTTTGCTTCTATGAGAATCTCTTTTCGAACATCGTACTCCGGCAGCGTGACCTGGAAGCTGTAGTCTGGTTCCCAAGTGATCTCTTCGCGACCCTCGTCGTCGACAACCCCATACATACACCGATGCCGTCCGATATGGGAAAACCAAAATTTCGGGTCGGAATCAGGAATCTCCTTCTCAGTAATTATAGAGGGGTCTTTCTTGATTTGATCTTTCAGCCAGATGCCTGCTAATGCCTCACCGAAAGCACCCTTGTTCTCAGTCGACATTTGATCGATCGATCCAAAAGATAGCACACGGGAGATTTCGTGATCAGACATTCAGTTGTCTTTTATTTAGTATGGGTACGGACATAAGTTTCAGAGTATCTCTGAGAGGCTTACACAGTTATAAGATGCATTGCGGATTGGATCGGATCTCATGTCTCACCCAACATTTGATCCATGTGAATAATCAGTCGTTGGTTAATGGTTGTCAAGTCGTCGACCGTAACCGTTCGGCTGCAGAAGATGGAGATCCGAACTATTGTTGTCGGTTTATTCCCTGATCTACACCAGCAGTCGTGGTCGACGATCCGTCCGAGTTCGTGGTGGGGTCGACTCCCGCTGTAGGGTGTGTTGATTCTCTGGGCCCTCTGACATACATAGGAAAATCTTGAATAATAGTCTTACCAGTGGGGAGATTCCGCTACAGTATCCACTGAACGTGAGATTATGAGTCTCCAAAGTGGTTTTCTGCGATTTCTCTGAGCGACTCGTCTGGATGAGACTTCATCGACGTGTTGTCCTTTTTTACTTGCTTGGTAAGGTCAAGAATTCGATCGACATCCGACTGGGGAATTAGTGTAATATTAAACCCCTCTTGACCACAGTGCTGCATTTCTTCCGACAACCTGCCTTCCTCAATTTCTGTTTGGATATCGCCGTAGGAGACTTTTGGTACGAGTTCTCGAACACCCGAGAATTTTAGGCGCGCGCCCTCATCGCCATTCCGATTTACTTCACCGACGGTCAGTAGAGAACTCAGACACGCCCCATGTTCGTCGACACTACTCGTACAATAGAGTAGTCCCTTATCACCAGCTGAGATTGTCTTCCAAGCCTCGTGTCTACCAAATCCCTCACGGTTCCAGAATGGACTTGCGTTGAAATATTCACTGTGGCGGAGTGGTTCATCACAGAATCTCGGGCCCTTTGCACCCTCTATGTAGGCAGGAGCAGCATTTTCTTCAATAGGGTGCCCGCTCACTTGAATCAGAAACCCAGTCATGATAAACATAAACTTCACTAGTATCAAAAGTATAAATGATTGAGGCTATTTTCCGTGTGGTCGTCTCAGAAGACCGCAATAGCACCAATGAGGGCCCTACTACGAGCAATACCATGAGAATAATTAGTCCAATAGAGACAGCACCTGACTGACGTAGGGGCTACTATCCCAACTCCGATGTGGACTGATATTCGTAATGAGTGATCGTGCCTCCGAGTGAGTCATATGTCCGTTCCGCGCGTAATCACAGATCAACCGTGGTGTTGGCACAATCCGTGGCCCTTGGAGGACGGCATGGATGAGTGCAAAATTCGTCCCACCGAATTCGTCCGTCAGAAATCCGTCGACACCGAGTGCGTTCGCAAGGACGATTCCATCCGTCTCGCCATCGTCAAGACCGAATGTTGGTCTTGCCTCGGTGGTATCCGACTGTGCATACGGATCTTCGACTGTGTAGTAGTCTTGAGCCGCGAGAACGTTGGTCGCTGCAGCACTGTGGATATCTTGGTATTGTGTGAGATCACGGAGTTCCGAGACGACTTCGGGCGGGACAGCAACCTCACAGGCGGTGAGCAGATACTGAAGCGGATCTGGTGCGGTAGTCGTATCGTACGCCTCGTTAGCACGCGGAACGGCGAGACTTACCAGTGCACTTGTGTCGGCAACGACCGTCCGTAAGCGTGGCCTGCTCATCGGTCGCCGACATCCTCGGTCGCAACTGTCGTGGCATCCCCACCATAGATGTCGACGTCATCGGGAGCAGCAATATCGAGTGGTTCATCGGATAGGTCAGATTTGAGAAGCCGGAGTCGTTGGGCGGTCTCAGCACCGACGAGCTGTTTTGCCGTTTCGAAATCAAGTTGGTCATCGTAGTACTTCGTCGCGACCAACTCTTGGAAGGTCTCGCTATCGGCGGTATCCTCTATGTACTCTCGCATCGCCTCAACAAGAACGTCTGTGCGATCCTTGTCGAAGAGGTCAGCGATCGCATCAAGCCGCTCCACGAGGTATTCCGGGGACTGGAAATGGACTCGTCGAGGATCATCACTTGCACTCATTCTATGTGCAAGTTCTGCACACAGAAGAATAACCATTTCGGCGTTTGCACAGAGCTTGCACATCAAACGGGAACGCAGTCTCCACAGGTCGAGTCAATCAGCACTCCCGGACTAGGGAAACGATCTTGATTGGCTGGATGGCCGCGATGCCCACAGATATTACGTCGATATGCTGATTACCCAGCAGTACGCTCGCTGGAACCGAGAGCTAATGAGCGACGCTATCTGTGAGGTACTCGATATCGAACCACAGAGTCGGTTCCAGTCGATCCACAACTACATCGATTTCCGCGACCTCACGGTTCGAAAAGGGGCGACCCCTGCCCGAGAGGATCAAGAGTTGGTCATTCGCTTCAATATGGTCGAGGGATCGATCCTCGCTCGTGGAAAAGGGACTGAAGAGTTCCACCAGACAGCACCACACGGTGCTGGGCAGATGATGAGCCGTCGACAGCTCTTTCTTTGAGTCTCTTTTGCGTTTGTTGATCTTATAGCCGCTCAGCGTACATAGAGTCTAAATCAGATCAGACTATTGGAGTCGAGCAACTATCTGATCGTTCTGCTCTTCTGTCTGGACGAGACCGTCGTCGGAAAGATCTGAAAGAAGACCTCGAAGCCACTCTCGACCGTGCTCACCGTCCGGTGTGTAGTCGACACGAATCCGATGACCCAGGGTATCAAGCTCCATCTCGTTGTGCTCGCCGAGGAGTCGAACCACACGCCCGCGGAACTGCCGTCGACTGCCTTCGAAGCTCGGTTGTGTCGGAACGTCGGGTGCGGTGAAGTCACCAGTCTGGTAGGCGTGACACCATTCGCGCCACGGGCAACCGGCCTCGTCGCACCGTGGTTTCTTCCCACAGGCAACGCCGCCGAGTTCCATGATCGCGTTGTTCCAAATTCTGGACTCTCCGTCCGGCATAAGTGCGTTTGCGACGGGCTCGTAGTCCGGGTCGTCCGTATTATGGATTTCCGCAAATGCGCGATAGAGTACGCGTTTGACGTTGGTGTCGACCACCGCATCGCCGTTATTAAACGCGAACGAGGCGACGGC
>Ga0306900_1000068_pt1 | contig 64870 bp, 63 predicted proteins | sample AntRauMFilla3765_FD_190416 | JGI IMG/M metagenome (GOLD analysis project Ga0306900, IMG submission 190416) | Saline lake microbial communities from Rauer Islands, Antarctica - Metagenome Filla 3 #765 (v2) (version 2) | ecosystem: Environmental > Aquatic > Non-marine Saline and Alkaline > Saline ... | reverse complement strand
GAAGGGAATTATGACGCAGATATTTTATTTATTGGTGAGGCACCGGGCGAGAGCGAGGCCAAGAGTGGCCGACCGTTTTGTGGTCGTAGTGGGAAGCTTCTAGATGAGTTTCTGGAGCACATCGCGCTCGATCGGGCTGATGTCTACATTACAAATATCTTGAAAGACCGGCCGCCCGAGAATCGCGACCCAACTACTGATGAAATTGAACTCTACACGCCATTCTTGGAAGCCCAAATCGAGATCATTCAACCGAAAGTAATTGCTACCCTCGGTCGCTTTGCCATGGAGTTTATTGCCCAGGAGTACGGAGTAGAGCTTAACGGTACAATCACTCAGGTGTGTGGGAGGACATACGAGATTGAAGCCGGGGTCGGAAACCTAACCTTCGTTCCGTTGTTACATCCGGCCGTGGCACTGTATAATGGATCAAAGCGTGATGTGTTGAAGAAGGATTTCGAAGTATTAAAAAAGTACACTAAATAATTACTAATTTGATTGTATGAATAAAGATAATATTAAAACCGAGTGGGACTTAACGCTTTTTTACGAAGATGATGACCCATCGGAAGCAATGGCGGCTGATGTAAAGGCGGCCAAAGAGGCATACCAGGAATTTACTGATGAGTACCGAGAAGACGAGTCGTACCTGGAGGATCCTCAGGCGCTAAAGGAAGCACTGGAAAAGCTTGAGTACCTGGGAGGAAAGAAGAACTTGTCTCGGCCGCTGTATTACCTGTCATATCGACGAAGTCTGGACTCTACTGACCAGAAGGCAGAGGCTATGGAAAATAAGCTTTCTCAGGAGTACACCAAACTTGGAAATCTCTTAACTTTTTTTGAGCTAAAGCTTGGAAATGTGTCAGAAGATAAGCAGGAGGAATTCTTAGGCGCTGATGAATTATCTCATTACCGCAAGTATCTTCAGTGGCTATTCAAGACGGCGCAGTACCAGCTGGATGAGTCGGCTGAGAACACGCTGTCACTAACCAGCTTGCCACGTTTTGGTATGTGGGTTGATGGGGTTCAGAAGGTACTGAGTCAGAAGACGGTCGAGTGGGAGGGTGATGAGTTACCCTTACCGGAGGCCATGAACAAGATTCAGAATTTAACAACCAAGAAGCGGCGAGAGCTCCATGAAATTTGTATGAAGAAGGTGATGGAAGTGAAGGAGTTTTCCGAAAGTGAGATTAATGCGGTAATTACAAACAAGAAAATCGTCGATGAGATGCGTGGGTATGAGACCCCGTACGAGGCGGCAGTGCTTGGTTACGAGAATACACCCGAAGAGGTTGAGACACTTGTAAACACTGTTACCGATAATTTTGATGTAGTGCATGATTTTTATGATCTCAAGGCAGAGATGCTTGAGCTGGAGACGCTATCGTATGCAGATCGCCAGGCATCGGTTGGGGATATTGAGCGTGAGTTTGATTACCAGACCAGTGTTGAGTTGGCTCGTGCTGCCATTAGTGACCTGGACGCTGATTTCGCTGATGTATTCGACCAACTAGTGGCTGGTGGACAGGTTGATGTATATCCAAAGAAAGGCAAGCAGGACGGTGCCTTCTGTTCATGGGCAAGCTATCTTCCGACCATGTTACTTCTGAATCATGTTGATACCTACAACTCGCTGAGAACATTCGTTCACGAGATGGGTCATGCGATTCACGGTGAGCTGTCAAAGGTGCAATCACCAGTGTACGAAGACGCGACCATCTCCACAGCCGAGACGGCCAGTACTCTGTTTGAGAAGGTGTTCTTCGAGCATCTGTTTCCACAGCTAATTGATGAGGAGAAAATCATCGCCCTGCATGATAAGATAAATGGTAAGGTTTCGACCATTTTTCGTCAGGTTGCTTGCTTTAACTTTGAGAAGGATCTTCATCTACAGATTCGAGAAAAGGGAAGTCTGCCACATGCTAAAATTGCCAATCTGATGAACCGGCACATGCAGGCGTATCTGGGTGATAAGTTTGAATTGATCGACGAGGATGGATACTTCTTCATCAATTGGTCACACATTCGCCGGTCATTTTATGTCTACAGCTATGCGTACGGTGATCTGATTAGCAGTGCGATGGTGGAGAATCTTGAAAAAGATGGTGACTACATTCAGGATATCAAGCAGTTCCTTTCTGCCGGAAGCTCAAAGAGCCCACAAGAAATATTTGCCGACATTGGTATCGATACCACAACACCAGCGGTATTTGAAACCGGAATCCAGCAGGTGAGAGATGATATTGAGAGGTTGCGCACTCTTCTTTAACACAGACACAAATAAGTTGCCACCCCAGGAGTACTTTCTCGACAGCAGGCTGTCTCACGGCGCAGCGGCAACCTTTATCCGCTCGGGTAATTTCTCGCTAGCGCGAGACCATGCAAATCACGCTGCGCGAGGCCTATCTAAAAGAAAGCGCTCTCTCAGATAGCGGCTACAATTAAAAATTGCAGCCTTATAAAACACCTAATAACAGGCTTTATTTCTTCTATCTTGGATTTTTCACAACAGTTCAAATGATAGAAATCTACAATAAGTCATTTACTCTAAGCGCGCTGGAGATCACCTCTTTCTTTTAATTCATGGTGGTTTCTTGCTTGTTATTTTTCTTACTTTACTAAACACGACAGCCGGCTGTCGTGTTTAGTAATTAGCTATATGGGGATACCTAATTTCTCCACATTACTTCAACGAGACAACGAGTCACTTAATTTCGCTAACCGCAAATGTTATAGTTACTTGTATGAAATCAACCGAAATTCGTCAGCGATTCCTCAATTTTTTTGAAGAACGTGACCATTCCATTATTCCGTCAGCTAGTCTGTTGCCGGAAAATGATCCATCTGTTCTATTTACAACTGCCGGCATGCAGCCATTGTCTCCATTTCTATTGGGGCAGGATCATCCGGAGGGGGGTCGTGTGGCTAATCTGCAGAAATGTGTACGTACAAATGATATTGAGGAGATCGGGGATAATACCCACGTGACTTTTTTTGAGATGCTGGGCAATTGGTCATTTGGTGATTACTTTAAAAAGGAGGCAATACGTTGGAGTTATGAATTCCTGACTAATAAAGAGACTGGTCTAGGACTTGATCCGGATCGGTTGTACATCACCTGCTTTAAGGGGAATAACGATGTGCCGCGTGATGAGGAGTCGGTGAAGATTTGGCAGAATCTTGGTGTGCCTGAAGACCGAATTTACTTTCTAGGTGAGGCGGATAACTGGTGGTCACCAGGACCGAATGGTCCGTGTGGGCCGGATACCGAGATGTTTTATGATGTTACCGAAGAGGGTCTGGGAGATCTTGATATGCGTGGGTTCAAGGAGGCCGACGGTCGTCAGCAGGTAGTAGAGATCTGGAATGATGTATTTATGGAGTACGAGAAGCAGGGTGGAGAGGTCGTTGGTAAGCTTGATCAGCAGAATGTTGATACTGGTGCCGGACTTGAGCGGCTGGCAATGGTGTTGCAAGGGACTGATTCGATATTTGCGACAGATCTGTTTACACCAATCATGGAGAAGATTGATGAACTAAGGTCTTCATCAGATGAACAGGCGGAGCGTGTGGTTGCTGACCACATGCGAACTGCCAGCTTTATTATTGCGGCTGGTGTTCAACCGGATAATACCGGGCGTGGATACGTACTTCGTCGACTTATTCGCAGAGCTGTTCAGTATGCAGATACGATTGGAATGGCTCCCGGGGATTTGGTTACGTTAATACCAAGTATTGTTTCTATATATAACAAAGCGTACCCTGAAATTGCAGAATCAGAAGAATTAATTGCTGGCACCATCAAGGAGGAGGAGCGTAACTTTAGAGACACACTTGAGCATGGACGAAGGGAGTTTGGAAAGATCGATGGTGATATTTCCGGAAAGGAGGCGTTTGACCTCTACCAAACGCATGGGCTGCCACTAGAAATAACAGTACAGCTGGCAGATGAGAAGGGTGTGGCGGTAGATGTTCCAGCTTTCGAGGATGAGATGCAGAAGCATAAGGAACGATCACAGTCTGCGGGAGAGAAGCAGTTTAAGGGTGGTCTGGCTGATAGTCAGGAGGAAACCGTAAAGCTGCATACAGCGACACACCTTCTGAATCAGGCACTGCGGGATGTGCTTGGCGATCATGTTACCCAGCAGGGCTCAAATATTACTACCGAGCGTCTTCGATTTGATTTCACTCACGAAGAGGCAATGACTGATGAGGAGATAGCGGCGGTTGAGAAAATTGTCAATGATAAGATTGCAGCCGGTCTGGAGGTTCGATGTGAGGAAGTGTTGGTAGAGGATGCTAAGGAGTCTGGTGCTATTCATCTTTCGCAGGCTGATTACCCTGATGAGGTAACGGTGTATGAAATGGAGCATCCAGAACATCACGAGCATGGTGGAGTTATTTACTCTAAGGAGATTTGTATGGGGCCGCATGTAGAAAATACTCGTGAGCTTGGAACATTTCGTATCACAAAAGAAGAGTCCAGCTCGGCTGGAGTACGTCGAATAAAAGCCGTGCTGGAAAACTAGGCTACAAAGAATATAAAAGGGTGTGCTAATATTGTAAGTACATGGCCTTCTTTACGAAAAAAAGCTCCACTCAAGGTGCTGCTGTATACGACATAGCAGATGACAGCGTGGCGGTTGCATTGGTTACAACCGGAAAGAAACTTCCGGAAATTATCTGGTCGCGTCGGTACCCAATCTTTATCAACCGGGATCACGGAAAGATTAACTATACTCAAGCCCTGCGACGAGCACTGGATGTGCTTCAACGTGATGTTGTGAAGATCGGACTTCCGCTTTGTAAACGGTTCGGTATTCAGGTTGATTCCTTACAGGTGAAATGTGTCATGTCATCTGGATGGCATACAGCCGATACAGTAACTTCTCGCATTCAACGTGACGAACTATTTATTCCTGACAATCGTCACCTAGAGACAGCTCAGCAGTCGGCACATAAAGACTTTATGTCTAGGTATCAGCATGAGTTTGAAGACGATGAGCCGGTTCACTTGACCCATCGTATGCTTGGAATTCTCGGGGATGAACAGCCGATATCTATGGCGCGAAAGAAGCCAGTTGAAAAGTTTGATGTGCATATGTATATAAGTAAGACTCCACAATCCGTAAAACGTGTCGTGGATGCAGCGATTGAGCAGATTTTTCATACAAATAATATTCGCTACTACTCTGGATTTGAGACCACAAATCAGACCCTGATGAGTGCCGACCGGAGTCTCCGTGACTTTACCGTTGTTGCACCTGGTCGCCGTAAGACTGATATTGTATACACAAGCAATGGCGTTATTCGCGGCATTGCATCTTCTTCACTTGGTGAAGACTTCATGGTTCGAACTATTGCCAGAGCGTTGAATCGTCCTCATCATGATGTTCGTTCTCGAATTCAACTACAACAAAGAGGAAAGCATCATCAATCATCGGTTCATGAAATTGATATTGCTCTCAAGGAGATATCAAAGCGATGGTCCTCGTCGGTGCATGAAAAGATGAAGAAGGCAGGCGGTGGAGCATTGCCAGAAAAAGTTTATATTCTGCTTCCAGCCTCAAAAACAAGCGCTGTTTTCTCTGAATTTGCAAAGGAGATAAATACTCATGCACCGGATCTGAGTGTATTTTTAATCAATCAGGAGCGACTGAGTGATTATGTTCAAAGTTACGGTACATCTGATCATGCACTACTACTTAGTGTGCTTGGTTCATGTGGATATTGATTTTTCAGTAACATGATATACTACTAACCAATGAGTAAATCTGTATCAGGTATAACAAAACGCAATAAACGATCCATCCAGGAGATAAAGCGTAAGCGTAAGGAACCATCTGAAAGTGGTTCAGGATACGATGAGTCTGATAAGGATTCGTATCAGTCGGGTCCGGAGCATCAACCGCCAGGGCGACATAACTCTCATCGTGCTGCTACCTTTGGGCTTTGGTTTGTTGGAGTTGTAAGTATCTTGTTTGTGTTTTTTCTCTTTTCAGTACTTTTTTCTGAGACGACAGTAACCGTATATCCGGAAACTGCGGATATCAGTATTGACCAAACGTACACAGCCGCTAATGATAATTCAGAAGAGAGTATGCCGTTCTCGGTGGTGACTGCCACTGATTCACTTGAGGTAAATGCTACAACCACTGGTACCGAGTATCGTGAAGAGGTGGCGTCTGGCGACCTGACGGTTTACAACGACCATACAACCGAGTCGATTCAACTGGTGGCCAACACACGCTTCCAGACTTCTAACGGGCTAATCTACAGAGCTCGCGATGCTGTTATTGTTCCAGGGCAATCCTCTGCAGGTAATCCTGGTACTGTGACAGTCACTGTTTATGCCGATGAGCCTGGGCGTGAGTACAACGTATCAAGTGCACGCTTCTCAATACCTGGATTTACCGGTACAGAGTTTGAGTCAGGTGTTTACGCACAGTCATCAGGGTCAATCTCTGGAGGAATCGCTGATGAGGTGCCAATTGTATCCACAAGCACGCAGCAGGCACTGGAGACCGAGGTTGGAGACCAGCTTGAAAACCAGCTAGTATCAGCTGCAATGCAGGATATTCCTGACGGTTTTATACTTTACGATGAGGCATTGTTTTTCACTAGCAGCCTAGGTACATCTAATGCAACTACTTCAGAAGAAACATCACTGACTGTTGAAGGCGAACTTAATGCAATCGTGTTTGACGCTCGACAGCTTTCTACGTATTTAGCCACAAACTACAGCGATGATATTTCTTCCCAGTCTGATATACGTATTCAGAATCTGGAAGACTTTGAGTTTGCGATTAGTGACAGAGATTCATTTACACCGTCTGAAGGAGCCAGCTTTGAATTCTCCCTGAAGGGTGATTCGCAGATTGTGTGGCAGTATGATGAACGTGCCTTAGTAAGAGATCTTCGTGGCCTTCAGAAGGATCGACTGAATGAGGTGCTGGTAAACTACGAAAGCATTCAGCGGGCCGAGGTGGTTACACGCCCGTTCTGGAAGCAGAATTTACCTGATGATGCTGCTGAAATTGGAATTCAGACAGCAATTACCCCTTAAGCATTGACGTGGGCTTCTAATTTGCTACAATTGCAGTCGTTAATGGCAAAAAAACAAGAGGAAACAAAAAAAGCTACCGTCATAGAGGCATTGCCAAATACAATGTTTAGAATTCAAACAGAAGATGACGAAGAGCTCCTCGGATACCTAGCAGGTAAAATGAAGCGCTACCACATTCGGGTTTTGATCGGCGATGAGGTACAGTATGTCGAAAACCCGTACGGTGGAAAGGTTCGTATTACCCGTCGGTTGTAATTTTTTGTGATTTAAATTATGAAAGTAAAAGCCTCAGTAAAAAAACGTTGCCCGAAGTGTAAAGTCATCCGTCGTAAAGGTCGGGTGTATGTTACGTGTGAGAATCCACGACACAAGCAACGTCAAGGCTAAAGGCTTCGTCTCACGAAATAATCATTATATCTATGCGAATTGAAGGAATTACAATCGATGACAAAACTCACCTGGCCGTTGGCCTAACTTCTATTTTTGGAGTAGGGCGTTCAAGAGCTCAGGATATTCTGGATGCTATTGATGTTTCCTACGACACAACTCCATCAGATCTATCAGAAGATCAGGATAAGAAACTACGTCAGAAGCTAGAGGATTACTCTGTAGAGGGTGACCTCCGACGTCAGAAGGAGTCTGATATCAAGCGACTAAAGGACATTAAGTCGTATCGAGGATCACGGCACTCTAAAAATCTGCCGGCCCGAGGACAAAATACTCAGACAAATTCACGAACAAATCGTCCGTACAAAGGATACAAAACAGCTGGTTCTGGTAAGCGCACTGTTGAAAAGAAATAATCTTAATATTTTATGGGTAAGAAACGAGTAGCAGAAAAAAAAGGAACAGTAGTAAATACAAAGTCGCAGGCTGAGGAGTTTAAGCGAACCACAAAGCGTCAGCTGACAGCTGTTCGTCTGTACGTTCGAGCTACTCAGAACAACACGCAGTTAACACTTACTGATACAGAAGGAAACGTTGTGTTTACTTCTTCTGCAGGAGCACTTGGATTTCGTGGTGCTAAGAAAGGAACACCATTTGCTGCAGCAAAGGCTGGAGAGCTAGTTGGTGCCAAAGCAAAGGCACTGAATGCAAAGACAGCCACCGTAATCGTGAAGGGTACAGGTGCTGGTCGTGAAGCGCCTATTCGTGCCTTTATGAACACCAGTGATGCATCAGTTACTGAGATAAGTGATGCTACACCAATTCCACACGGAGGAAATCGCCCAAAGAAGCCACGACGAGTATAGATGATTTACACACGTAGCTTTTCTACATTAATTAATATTAAACACGAATCATGCAAATAGGCCCACGATACAAAATATGTAAACGTCTTGGCTCTGGAGTTTTCCAGAAGTGTCAGACACAAAAGTTTGAAACCGCGAAGTCTCGTGGTGAAAAGCGAGGTGGGCGACCACGTCGACAGTCGAACTACGGTGCACAGCTTGTAGAAAAGCAGAAGGTTCGTTTCAGTTATGGTATTGCAGAGAAGCAGTTCCGTCGTTACATCAACGGAGCTGTCTCGCAGAATCGAAAGCGACCTGTTAGTGCTTTATATCAGAATCTTGAGTCACGTCTTGATAATGTAATTTTCCGAGCCGGGTTTGCTAAGAGTCGTCAAATGGCCCGACAGCTGGTCGTGCACGGACACATCTTCGTTGATGGTAAGCGAGTTGATGTACCTTCATACACCGTAAAAACTGGTGACAAGGTCCATGTTCGCGAGCAAAGCATGGACAAGGGACCTTTTGTGGAAGCAAAGGAAAATATGGAGGGGTATAATGCTCCGGCCTGGTTGTCTGTTGATCGTAGTAAGCTAACTGCCGAGATTCAGGCAGTACCAAACTATGATCCAACCGTTGAAATTTTCGATCTTACTTCAGTTATTGAGTTCTACAGTCGTTAAGTTTGCAAAACAGTCAAAATTACGGTACTCTTTGACTGTTTGAAATACATTTTATGCGTTAATGAAAATATATTAGAATGCCTCTGTCAACAAACATCTCATTTCCATCAAAACCCGAAGTCGTAAAAGAAGAAGGTTTTCAAGGAAAGTATAAAATCGATGGACTGTATCCTGGATATGGATATACGTTAGGTAATTCCTTGCGTCGTATTATTCTTTCATCACTACCAGGTACTGCCATCACATCTATTAAAATCGATGGTGTCGAACATGAATTTTCTACAATTGATGGAGTAAAGGAGGATGTCATCACGATGCTGATGAATCTTAAGAATGTTCGTTTCAAGTCTACTACTGATGAACCTCAAACTGCCACATTGTCTGTAAGCAGTGTTGGAGAGGTTACAGCTGGTGATATTGACACACCAGGGCAGCTGGAAGTTATTAATGAAGATCTAGTAATTGCTCATATTACTGATAAGGATGCCCATCTTGAGATTGAGATGAGTATCGAGAATGGGCTTGGGTATATTAGCAAAGAAGATCACAAGCAGGAAAAGGTAAGTGCCGGTGAAATCGCAGTTGATGCAAACTTTAGTCCAATTCGACTTGTAAATTACGAAGTAGAGGAGATGCGTGTTGGTGACCGAACTGACTACAACCGACTTGAAATTACTATCGAGACTGACGGAACATTAACACCTCGAGAAGCACTTGAGTCATCAATACTTACGATGATTCGTCAGCTCCAGGCAATTATTGATATCAAGGAGCCTGTTCGAGGACCTGAACCTGAGGAACCTGAGATTGAAGATGAGGAAGAACAGGACACTGATAGCGAACTTGCTGAATTTCTAAAGACACGTATAGAGAATCTTGATCTTCCAACTCGAACAACAAATGCCTTAGAGCGTGCAAGTATTCGAACTGCTGGCGGGTTGGTAAAGAAGACTCACTCTGACCTACTTGTTGTTGATGGTCTTGGAAAGAAGGGGGTTGATGAGATCGTGGAGATGCTTGAAGAGAATAATGCTTCACTAGCAGAATCATAAGAAATTTATTATGAAGCATCACTCGAAACAAAAAAAGCTTGGACGTGTAAAGAATCAGCGAAAAGCACTGCTGTGCTCATTAACTGAGGCTCTTGTTGAGCACGGTCAGATTACAACCACGGAAGCAAAAGCGAAAGCCCTTCGTCCATTTGTTGAAAAACTAATTACGAAATCTCGTGATGGTGATAATCAGCAAACACGTCGCCTGATAATCAGACGACTGAACGGTCGGAAAGAAACTGCTGCTAAGCTAATTACGGAGATCGCACCACAGTATAAGGATCGAAATGGTGGCTATACACGAATAGTAAAGCTACCACCACGAAAGAGTGACGGTGCTAAAGAAGCGATCATTCAGTTTGTATCCTAAAGTTATATTTATATGTCTACAGAAACACACACAATTGATGCTAGCGGGGAAATACTGGGGCGTTTGGCTACGCGAGTTGCCACAACACTTATGGGTAAGGATAGGGTGGACTTTGCACGTAATCAGGTTGCCGATGTTTCAGTGACTGTAGAAAATGCATCCAAGCTGGATATCAGTGATGATCGATTAGATAATAAAATATACGATCGTCATTCTGGATACCCAGGAGGTCGCAAAGAAGAAACAGCTCGAGAAGTTGTAGAGAAGAAGGGGTACGGAGAGTTAATCCGACGGGCTGTTCGCGGAATGCTTCCTGACAATAAATTGAAGGATCCAACCATGAAGAATCTAACCATTACGGAATAGATTGCCAGCACTGAAATTATTGAAATTACTCTAAATATTTAGTAAAATACTACACAATGACCGACTACGATAAAAAGATGACAGGAAAATATATTGAATCTGTAGGCCGTCGAAAGACTGCGACTGCACGAGTGCGAATGTTTAATGCAAAAAAGACTGAAGTTATCGTAAACGGTCAGCCGGTTGACGAATATTTTCCGACTGATGAGATGCGTTTGGCAGTCACAGAACCCTTTAGTACTGTAGAAGAGATGGTTGATCCATTCTTCGTATCAGTACATGTTTCTGGCAGTGGATTGTCTGGTCAGTCTCAGGCGGTACGACACGGAATTTCCCGTGCACTTGTCGATCACAGTAGTGAAGCTAAAAAACCTCTAAAAGACAAAGGCTTTCTTAAGCGTGACCCACGAATGGTTGAGCGTAAGAAGCCAGGAAAGAAGAAGGCTCGAAAATCATCACAGTGGTCTAAACGTTAAACATCGACCGAAGAGTCTAAGTGATAGACGTTATCCGTTTTACACAGAATTATATGTCAGATTCAGAAGATCCTACACCACAATCTGAGGATGACTTCGACTTCGAAGAGGATATTACCTTCGAGGAGGAGGATGAGCAGCCAAAGGATACAATAAAGCGATTACGAGATCGTTTAAAAGAATGTGCTTCTCAGAAGCAGGAGTATCTTGATGGCTGGCAACGAGCCAAAGCCGATATGGTTAATAATCGAAAGGAGTTCTCAAAAGAGCGTGAACGTATCAGTGGGCGAGTAACTGAAGAGGTTATCTCTTCTATACTTCCCGTTTTGGATAGTTTTGAGATGGCATTTGCGGATTCAGAAGTTTGGAACAAGGTTGATGACCAGTGGCGCTCCGGTGTAGAGCATATTCATAGCCAGCTGGCCACTGCACTTAAGTTGCACGGTGTTGAGGCCATCTCTCCAGAAGAAGGAAATGAGTTTGATCCAAAGCTTCATACATCAGTTGACACCACTGAAGCAGATAATCCTGATGCGGATGACTCGATTGCACGATGTGAGAAGACGGGATACCGAATTGATGACCGCATTATTAGAAGCGCGAATGTTGTGGTGTACAAGTCAAATTAAAAATTTTTCGTATTAACAATAATTAGTTTTTACCTATTATGAGTAAAATCCTAGGAATCGATCTTGGTACAACCAACTCTGCCTTTGCTATTTTTGAGGGTGGTGATCCAAAAATCTTAGAAAATACAGAAGGAAACCGCACAACACCTTCGGTTGTTGCGATGTCTAAAAATGATGAGCGCCTTGTAGGTCAGCTGGCTAAGCGGCAGGCAGTGACAAATCCTGAAAACACCATATTTGGCATTAAGCGATTTATTGGACACAGTTTTGATGAGGATGTTGTGACAAAAGAAAAGGGTATTGTTCCGTACGAAGTAAGTGAAGGGAAGAATGGTGGAGTACAGGTAAAAATGGGCGAGAAAAATTATCGACCGGAAGAAATTTCTGCCATGATACTTGGAAAAATTAAGCAGGATGCTGAGGAAAAGATAGGTGAAGAGATTACCGAGGCAGTAATTACAGTTCCTGCCTACTTTAACGATTCTCAACGTAAAGCAACAAAAGACGCAGGTGAAATTGCTGGTCTTGAGGTAAGGCGAATTATTAACGAGCCAACTGCGGCGGCACTTGCGTATGGATTTAATAAAAAAGAAGATAAGCAGATAGTTGTATTTGACTACGGAGGTGGAACCTTTGATGTCTCTGTTCTTGAGGTTGGTGATGGTGTTGTTGAGGTGAAAAGTACTGATGGGGATAGCCACATGGGTGGAAAAGATATTGATCAGAAGATCATAGGCTGGATTATAGAGGAGTTTAAGAAGGATTCAGGTATTGATATCTCTAAGGATCGATTGGCGCTACAGCGGCTTGATGAGGCGGCAGAGAAGGCAAAGATTGAGCTTTCTACAACTAACGAAAGTGAGATAAACATTCCGTTTATTACATCTAATGAATCCGGCCCGCAGCACTTGATGTTGAAACTGAGTCGTTCAAAGCTTGAGCAGTTAGCTGGTGAATTTATTGACCAGTCGATTGATATCACAAAGTCGGCCATCGATGCATCTCCGTTCTCTAAGGATGAAATTGATGAAATTATTCTTGTTGGTGGTCAGACTCGAATGCCGAAGATTTCAGAGCGTGTAGAAGAATTCTTTGGAAAGTCTCCAAATAAGACAATTAACCCGGATGAAGTTGTTGCACTTGGAGCAGCTGTGCAGGGAGGTATTTTCCAGGATGATGTAAAGGATGTTCTTCTACTTGATGTTACTCCACTGTCACTTGGAATCGAGACAATGGGTGGTGTATTCACAGAGCAGATTGAGGCTAACACAACAATTCCTACCAGTCGTTCTAAAACATTCTCAACAGCACAGGATAATCAGACATCAGTTGAGATTCATGTTTTGCAAGGAGAGCGTTCAATGGCTTCAGACAACAAGTCTCTCGGACGATTTGTGCTTGAAGGCATCCCGCCAGCTCCGCGAGGAAAGCCACAGATTGAGGTTGAATTTGATATTAACGCTGATGGAATTCTGAACGTAAGTGCTAAGGATAAAAACTCTGGTAAAGAGCAGTCAATTAAGATCGAAGCTAACTCAGATCTATCCGAGGACGAAATTGAGAAAATGAAGCATGAGGCTGAGGCACACAAGGAGGAGGATGAAAAGAAGAAAGAGCTGATTTCTCAGCGAAATCAGGCTGAACAGCTTGCCTTTACAGCTGAAGAAGCGGTTGAGGAAAACAAGGAATCAATCGATGATGATGTGGCCGAAGAGATTACAGCAGATATTAAGAATGTTCGTGAAAAGATGAAGAGTGATGATCTTGAAGTGATCAAGGAAGCAACAGAAAAACTTGGTAAGTCAATGCAGCAGATTGGTGAAGCAGTTCAAAAGCAAGCCGAAGCAAAGCAGGCGGAACAAAAGAAGGAAGGCAACGTACGTGATGCTGAGGTGGATAACGACAGTGATGCCGGTGACGAAAGTGAAGAGTAGGTTAAGACGTAAATTTCATTCTAATGGCAAAAGACTACTACAAAATTTTAGGAGTCGACAAGGACGCTTCACAGGCCGATATTAAGAAGGCGTATCGCGAGAAGGCTCACAAGCATCACCCGGATAAATCCGATGGTGACGAGGATGAATTCAAGCGTATTAGCGAAGCGTACAGTGTTCTCTCTGATGAGGAGAAGCGTATCAAGTATGATCGCTTTGGATCTGACTTTGATCAGGCCGGAGCCGGAGCCGGAGGCTTCTCAGGTTTTGGAGGTGGTCAGTCACAAGGATTCAACATGAATGATATCTTCTCTGAATTCTTTGGTGGAGGGGCTCAGACAGCTACAAAGCAAGCTGTTGGAAGCGATGTGCAGATCGATGCAGAACTTTCATTTACGGAATCTGTGTTTGGTACAACCAAAACAATCTCTCTCAGTCGGCAGACAACCTGCAGTAAGTGTGATGGAAATCGTACGGTTGATGGTGACATGGAGGAGTGTGAGAGATGTGAGGGAAGTGGTCAGGTTGAAGCTGTCCAGCAGACAATGCTTGGCCGCGTAAAGACACGACAGTCATGCAAGAAGTGTTTCGGAACCGGAGAGGTTCCTGATGATCCTTGCTCGCGCTGCGGTGGGTCAGGGGTTACAAAAGAATCCGAAGAGATAGACATAAAGATACCGTCCGGTGTGTCTGATGGTGAGATGGTGCGAATCCGTGAAAAAGGTGAGCAGGCACCAGGGGGAAAGGCTGGAGATCTATACGTAAAACTACATGTCGGTAGCAGTGATGAATTTACAAAAGAAGGACAGAATTTAAAGAAGGAGCTTTTCATAACAATGAGTGAGGCTGCGTTAGGCACAAAAAAGAAAATTGAGACCCTTGACGGCTCCGAGGTGAACCTAAAAATTCCGGCCGGAATTACTCATGGTGAACTTCTAAAAATAAACGGAAGAGGTATTCCAGATCGTCGAGGTAATCGTGGCGATCTCCTCGTGCGTATCCGTATCCGTGTACCAGAGAAGCTTTCCAAGCATCAAAAAAAGCTCTTGAAAGAACTACAGGAGGAAGGTCTTTAGTTAAAAGGAGATTCATTAATACAGGGTTTAAAGAACTGTAACGGCTTCTTTGCATTTATGGTTAACAGTCCGTATTATAGATATATATGAGTAACGATAATAAACTCCAAGATATAATCTCACTCGCCAAGCAGCGAGGATTTATATATCAAGGGTCAGAAATTTACGGTGGTTTAGCTGGAACCTGGGATTACGGACCGCTCGGCGTGGAGTTGGTGCGTAATATTAAAGATATTTGGTGGAAGCAGTTTGTGCAATCACGTCCAGAGGTATATGGGGTTGATGCTGATATTTTGATGAGTCCAAAGGTCTGGCAGGCTAGTGGGCATGTTGATGGATTTTCGGATCCATTGGTTGAGGATGTTAAGACAAAGAAGCGGTACAGAGCTGATCACCTGCTTGCAGAGGCTGGGGTTGCGGAAGCCGAAGGATTAACATCAGCAGAAATGGATGAAGCCATTAAGAAAGAAGGAGTTAAGAGTCCTGACGGCAACGAACTTGGAAAGGTGCAGGAGTTTAATATGATGTTTTCTACACAGATTGGGGCTTCTGATGATTCTGCTGAGACTACATACCTTCGACCAGAAACGGCCCAAGGAATGTTCGTTAATTTTAAGAATATTATAGATTCATTTCACCCCGACATTCCGTTCGGAATGGCACAGATAGGTAAGGCATTTCGTAATGAAATAACCCCACGTAACTTTTTGTTTCGTACACGAGAGTTTGAACAGATGGAGGTTGAGTACTTTGTGCGTGAAGCGGACTGGGAGGAAAGCTTTGAGATGTGGCGCAAAGAGATGTGGGCTTTTATGGAGGCTATTGGTCTTGATACCGACCTTGTTGAAGAGAATCACATATCAGAAGCGGAAGCAGCACATTATGCTAAAAAGACTATAGACTTTGAGTTTACCTACCCGTTTGGACAGAAGGAGCTTTATGGTCTTGCGTATCGAACCAATTACGACCTTTCGAACCACATTGAGGGCAGTGGTGAGAAGCTTGAGTATTTTGATCAGGCAGCTGGAGAGCGTTTTGTACCGCATGTTATCGAACCATCACTTGGCGTAGACAGAACTGTTTTAGCACTGCTTTATTCTGCATTGGAAACAGAGACCGTGGATGGTGGTGAGCGGACTGTCTTGAGACTGCCGAAAAATATTGCTCCGATAACTGTGGCTGTTCTTCCTCTACAGCGAAAGGATGGTCTACCGGAGAAGGCGCAAGAGGTGTTCGGTACTCTACAATCTGATTTTGTATGTCAGTATGATAAAACTGCCTCAATTGGAAAACGGTATCGTCGGCAGGATGAAGTAGGTACGCCGTATTGTATTACAATTGATTACGATACGCTTGAGGATGACACTGTCACAATTCGTGATCGAGACACAATGGAGCAAGAACGGGTTGCTATAAGCGATCTCTCTGACGTAATTACGGGTAAGTTAAAAGAGTAACCATGAATGAAAAAAAGATACAATCAATTGTTTCCGGAATTCAACCATCAGGCCGACCGCACATCGGTAACTACTTTGGGGCTATGAAGCGGCATGTTGAGATGCAGGAGAAGTACGATGACGTCTATCTGTTTATTGCTGAGTATCATGCGATCACTTCAACGCAGAACAAGGAGACACTGCGACAGAATATTTATGATCTGGCAGTTGATTACCTAGCACTAGGCTTGGATCCAGAGAAGGTGACTTTCTATCGCCAGAGAGATGTGCCAGAGATTTTTGAGCTTACCTGGATTTTTAACTGCTTGATAACAACCGGATTTCTTGAGCGAGCTCATGCGTTCAAGGATAAGAGTGATAAAGGTGTAAGTCCAAGTGTAGGTCTATTTACATATCCAGTGCTTCAGGCTGCTGACATTCTTATAACAGATGCCGATGGGGTTCCTGTCGGTGAGGATCAGCGACAGCATATTGAGTATACGCGTGAAATCGCCCGTAAATTTAATACAACGTATGAAGAGATTTTTAATGAACCAGTTGAATTAATCGAAGGATCATCAGCTACCATTCCGGGGATTGATGGTCAGAAGATGAGTAAGTCTTATGGCAATGATATTCCATTATATGCCGATGACAAAACATTAGAAAAGAAGATAATGTTGATCGAGACTGATTCTCAACCTGTAGAGGCAAAAAAGAATCCCGATGATGATCTTGTCTTTACATATCATAAGCTTTTCACGCCAGCTGAGCAGTTGGCAGAGATTCGAGAAGGGTATGAAAAGGGAGGTCTGGGTTATGGCGATTCTAAGAAGATCCTTTTGAAAAACCTTAAGCAGTTTGTTGCCCCACTTCGAGAAAAGAGGGCTGAGATCGCAAACAACAAGGACTACGTAATGGATGTACTGACGGCCGGCGCTAAAAAGATTCGTCCTCAGGCTCAGGTAAGATTAGCAGAAGTTCAGGAAGCAATTGGATTGAATTTGTAATACATTTGAATGAAGAAGAAAGATAACACAAAAAATTCCAATAATACTGACGAAAAATTGGTAAAGCTAAAAGACGGGGCACATATAGTCCTCGAACGAGTCCAGAGGCACTCTGGTGCTATTACATTATTTTCGATCCTTGGGCTTATTTCAACCCTTGGAAGTAGTGCGATTCCGTACATTACCGGTAAAATATTTGACGTTATATTAAGTGGTGGAAACATCTCTTTAATGTTGGGTATTTCAGCTAGCCTCTTTGGGTTATTGGCTGCTTTTGCAATTATTCGCCTCATAGTTAGTTTAGTTGATTGGCAGTTGGTTTTGAGAATGGATTGGTTGGCACACGAGATCGAAGGAGAGTATCTTGTTGATTCTGTACGTAAGTTATTTCATTTACCTTTATCTTTTCATCATGATAAGAAGGTTGGTAAGACTATGAGTAAAATTCATCGTGCACGTAACGGTCTTCGCAGTGTACTTGTCCAAATTCCTCAGATAGCACCACCAGTGGCAAGCCTGTTGGTCGCTTTTGCTTTCACCTTCTTTATCAGCTCAACGCTCTCATTTGTCTTATTGGCTGGAGTTGTCTTGTATTCACTTTTTTTTGTCATGAATGTTCGACCATTAGCCAAGCTAATGGAAAAAACACATAAAGCTTGGACAGATATGTTTGGTGATGCATGGGATGCAGTACTGAATCCACGGGTAGTTAAGCTGATGCAGATGGAGGACAATGAAGCGGACAAAGTAAAGAAGGATTTTATGGAAAAAGCGCTTCCTGCTTGGTTTGCTGTTTTTACACAGTGGCAGAAATTATCCCTCGGTCAGCGTTTAGTAGTGCTCGTAACACAAGTACTACTACTTGTTATTGGTGCCCCAATGGTTCAAAGCGGGGTACTTTCAATTGGTGATCTTATTGCTTTTAATGCATACGCAAGTCTTATTTTTGGACCATTTGTACGATTAGGGCAGCAGTGGCAGCAAATTCAGGATGGATTAGTTGATATAACAAAGACTGAAGAGATGTTAGATGTACCACCAGAAGATTATGGATTAAAAAGAGATTCCATAATTCAACTTGATGGAGATATGATCTTTGACAATGTTTCCTTTTCTTACAGTGATAAAGAAGGTGACGTATTATCTAGTCTTAGTTTCATGGCTAATTTTGGAGACACTATTGCAATTGTTGGCAAATCTGGTGAAGGTAAAAGTACGTTAGTTGATCTTATTCCACGGTTTATTAAGCCAACAGATGGGAGTATTACTATCGATGGAATAAATATTGAAGATATAAGTCTCCAAAATTTACGTAGTCGAATTGCGTTAGTGCCGCAAAGGGTAGATCTCTTTAATAAAACGATAAGAGAAAATATTATGTACGGTAGACCTGATGCAACTGATAATGAAATTAAAGAAGCTGCTCGTAAGGCGCAGGCTCTAGAGTTTATTGAAAAAAGTCACGATGGATTCAATTCAAAAGTTGGCGAGAAGGGACTCAAACTCTCAGCAGGCCAGAGTCAGCGGATTGCAATTGCTCGTGCTTTTCTTGCTGACCCAGATATTTTGATACTCGACGAACCAACATCAGCTTTAGATGCAGAGAATGAAAAACTAATCGTCGATGTTTTGAAGGATCTTATGAAGGGAAGAACTACGTTTATAATTGCGCATCGACTCTCTACGGTACAGACAGCTGATACTATTTTGGTTATTGACAATGGGAATATAGCAGAGTCTGGCACTCATAACGAACTCATAGATAAGGATGGTATTTATAAAAATCTTTATGAGATGCAGATCGGATTGCATTAAGACCCTGCAAAATTACGCTAATCCTGTATACTACGTAATATATGCAACGCACAAAAATAAACGATTTACATGACCATATTGGGGAAGAAGTAGTTATAAAAGGGTGGGTAGATAGTCGCAGGGATCACGGTAAGTTAGCTTTTTTTGATATTCGTGATGGATGGGCAAAAATACAGACAGTAGTAAAAGGTGAAGTTTATACAAAGAACGAAGAACTTCGTCCGGAGTGGGTTGTTGGGATAACAGGAGAGGTAAAGGAGCGTCCTGAGAATATGGTGACTGAAGATGAAGAGAATGGAGATCTTGAGTTACTGGTTACCCGTATAGAGGTGCTCAATAAGGCCGAAACGCCTCCGTTTGATATTTATGGCGAAGGATATGACATTGATGAGGATACACGTATGAAGTATCGATATTTAGATCTGCGCCGACCACGTCTGCAACAGAATCTGCGTACTCGTAATGAAATAATTCGTTTCTTCCGCAATTATATGCATGAGAAAGATTTTTTAGAGATTGAGACACCGATGTTGATGAAGGATACACCTGAAGGGTCACGTGAGTACGTGGTACCTTCACGTCTTCATCAAGGTAGCTTTTACGCACTACCTCAATCACCACAGCAGTTTAAACAACTTTCGATGGTCGCTGGTTTTGAACGATACTTTCAGGTGGCACGATGTATGCGTGATGAGGATCTTCGTGGAGATCGTCAGCCAGAGTTTACGCAACTTGATTACGAGATGTCCTTTGTTGATCAGGAGGATGTACTGGAATTTACAGAGGAGATGTTCATAAAGCTTGTAAAAGAGTTGTTTCCGGACAAGGAAATTAAGGATGAGCCGTTTAAGCGATTAACTTATGAGGAGTCGATAGAGAAGTACGGAAATGATAAACCTGATCTACGTGATGATAAAGAAGATGATGATGAACTTGCATTTGCATGGGTAATTGATTTCCCGATGTTCGAGAAAAAAGATGACGGAAGCATCGGCACAATGCATCACCCGTTTTGTTCTGTAAAAGAGGAAGACAAAGAGTTGTTCCTCCGCGATGACTTAAGTGAAGAGGAGTTGCTATCAATCCGTGCCAACGCTTATGACTTGGTTCTCAATGGTTATGAGCTATCCAGTGGTAGCATTCGTATACATGAACCAGATGTTCAGCGAAGAATGTTTGAGTTACTTGGCATCACGGATGAAGAACAGCAGGAACGCTTCGGTCACATGCTGGATGCTTTTTCTTACGGAACACCACCACATGGTGGATTTGCTCCTGGAATTGATCGAATTGCCATGCTGCTAACAGGAGAGCCGAACATACGTGAAGTAATCGCATTTCCAAAGAATGGTGAAGGGAAGGATCCTATGATGCAGTCACCGTCTCAGATATCACCCAAACAACTATCAGAGTTGGGTCTAGAGCTTGATATTAATGAATCAGCGGACGATGAGGAGTGAAAAATGATATTATGAAAACAGACTTTGTGGTACAAACAGAGCGTTTTCAAGGGCCGTTGAGTACGTTGCTGGCAATGATAGAAAAACGCAAGTTATATATTAATGATATATCACTTGCGAAGGTGACTAATGATTACGTTCAGTACGTAGCATCCAATAAAGAGACGGTAGATAATAAGATTGAGTTTGTCCGAATTGCATCAACGCTTGTACTTGCGAAGTCAAAGTCATTGCTTCCAGATACAATATCAACTGATGACCAAGAAGAAATAAATGAGTTGGAAGATAGGCTGAGGGCTTATAAGATTATCAAGGATCGAAAAGCTGTTCTTGAAAACATATTTGGATCCAGCATTTTGTTTTCGGTTTCACCACCAGAAAGAGAAGATGAAGAACGGGTATTTGCACCTGGTAATACGCTTACGGCTGAAGTATTAGCTGAGAAAGCCAAGAAATCTGTAACAACACTTCCGAAAGAAAGTTTGCCTACTGCACAGATTGAAAAAAAAGTTTCACTTTCAGAGGAAATTGACCGTCTTCGAGACAGGTGTAGGCAAGCTCGATCAGTAACATTCTCTGCAGCAGTACGTTCTGACGATAAGCGTGACCAGGTTGTGATGTTCGTGGCTATTCTTGAGCTGATCAAGTCGGGTGAGATTACTGTAAATCAGGACAATATCTTCACAGATATTTTAATAAAGTATCAATCATAACTATGTCAGTTTCAGATACAGCTAAAATTGAAAGTTACTTATTTTACTCTGGAGACACTGAGTCGTATTCGAATATTGCAAAAAATTGCGATATTTCAACTAAGTTTTTAGATGAGAGGCTAAGTAAACTTCAGTCTGAGCTCGAAGGCCGTGGTGTATCCCTCATACTTCATGATGATTCTGCTAAATTAGTAATTTCAAAAGAATTTAGCGAATTTATTCGTGATATTGAAGAGAAGGAGGTCAACAGTGACCTGACTGATGCACAGTCAGAAGCACTGGCTGTGGTGGCGTATCTGTCACCGGTTCAGAAAATGACGATTGATTTTATTCGTGGAGTAAACTCAAGAGCAGTATTACGTAATTTATCGGTTCGCGGTTTAGTCACCTCTAGCACAAAGGATAGTGTTTCGTACTACACAGTAACGAGTGATGCATTGGCTCATCTTGGTATTTCTCAGACAGAAGAACTACCTGACTACAGCAACACACGAGAGCAGCTGCGGGAGTTTGTGCAGTCAGATACTCGTACCCCTGATCAGGGTTAAATATACATAATATGAAAGTTATTAAAAAAATTGACTCATATCTACAGCAGCATAAAACTGTTGCGTTAATGATAGTATCAATACTTTCAATAATACTTTTATTACTTTTTCTTACCACAAAAACAGACGGCATAACCACAAAAGACCCTGTTCCATCTCTAGCGGTAGATGCATCGCAAAATTTTAGTTCTGATGTTCGTGGTATTCAGACAGAAGATGCTGACGCCATTGTAAATTCTTCAGATACAAGCACCTCATCTACACAGGTTGCAGACGAAAATAAAAAATCTGATAATAATGATGAAGTGGTTGAGTATACACAACCAGACTTATCCTCTGTGAAAATTCAGGCAGACGCGGCAGTTGTCTGGGATGTAGAAACCAATTCATTTCTCTACGAGAAGAATTCTGAGCAAGAGATGCCGCTAGCATCAATCACAAAACTTATGACTGCTCTTGTGGCTGCAGAATCATTAGAGAGTGTTGATGATGAAGAGATCACGATCACACGCCAGCATTTAGATGCATACGGAAATAGAGGATTAGTTGCAGGGCAGACCTGGAATATCAGAGATCTCATCTCATTCATGTTGATGAGTTCTGCAAATGATGCAGCACGGGCTATTGCTTCATTCGCAAGCGACAGTCCGGCTGATGGATATTATGCAAAGGCATTTATTGAGGACATGAATGATAAAGCAAGAGAGCTTAATTTAGAATCTACTTATTTCTTTAACCCGTCAGGACTTGATTTAAACGAAACATTGATCAGTGGTGGTTATGGAAATGCTAGGGATGTCGCACGATTATTTGGATATATCCTGAATACTAATCAGGGGCTTCTGGAGCCAACAACTGTCTCCTCACGCGTCTTTCAATCTAATGAAGGAGTAACATATTCTTCACATAACACAAACTCAAAACTATCTCTTTATTCAAATATTCTTGGCTCCAAGACGGGGTATACTGTACTCGCGGGCGGAAATCTCGTGATGGGCTTTCAGCTTAATAATCCTGTAGTGATTGTGGTTCTTGGATCAACTCAGAATGGACGATTTACTGACATGGAGATGCTTTATAATGCAACTAAGCAGCATTTTGGCAACACTGATACGATGTCTAATAATAGTACTAATTTCTAATATAATGTTTGGTCTAGACCCAACCACAATCAATGCAATAGCAATATTTGCTCCGGCAGTAGTATCTTTTTTTATAGGTATAATCATCACACCGGGCATTACAGATTTTCTTTATGCCAACAAAATGTGGAAACGAAAAAGTGGCAAGACAACCCCCGATGGACGAGAAGCAAAGGTTTTCAATGAATTACATAAGGAGAAGGAGACAGGAACGCCACGTATGGGCGGATCAATTATCTGGATTGCTGTACTTCTGACTACTGCTTTTTTTGCACTTCTGGGTAGGTTTGATGGCTTTTGGTTAGAGAAGCTAAATTTCTTTAGTCGTTCACAGACATGGTTACCGCTGTTTACGCTGTTCGGTGGAGCCGTTGTGGGTCTTATTGATGACTGGTTTGAAATTTCTGGAACTAAAAGTTACTTAGCGGGCGGACTATCATTAAGAAAACGACTTAGTGTTGTGGCACTTATGGGGGCTGTTGGTGCATGGTGGTTCTATGCAAAACTTGGTATTAGCAGTGTTGCAGTTCCGTTTGTAGGCAGCGTAGCTCTCGGCTGGCTGTTTATTCCTTTCTTTGTGCTAGTGATGATGGCAGTATATTCTACCGGAATTATTGATGGTATCGACGGTTTATCAGGTGGCGTTTTTGCCACTAGTTTCAGTGCCTATGGAGTTATTGCATTTGCACTTGGGATGATCAATCTTGCAGCTTTCTGTTTTGTGATTGTTGGCGGTATTCTAGCGTTTCTCTGGTTTAACATACCTCCGGCTCGATTTTATATGACTGAAACAGGCACAATGGCATTAACGACTACACTTGCAGTTGTCGCATTCTTAACCAACCAGGTTTTTACGCTGTTGATAATTGGTCTGCCACTAGTGGCTACAACAGCATCCAGTATTATTCAATTGCTATCAGTCAAATTTCGTGGAAAGAAAATATTTCACATTGCACCACTGCACCATCACTTTGAAGCCATGGGGTGGTCAGGAGCAAAGGTGACAATGCGTTACTGGGTAGTCAGTATCGTCTGTGCTATTAGTGGTACGATTATTGCTCTTCTAAATATTGGTGGATAATTATGCCAAAGAGAAAACCAAAACAATGGGATAGTCTTTTTTTCTGGCTTACTGTCACCTTGGTAACTTTTGGATTTCTTATTTTTATATCTGCCTCGCTTGGTTTGTTTGCTCAGGGGGAAGTGAGTTTCGGGTCTATTGCTATCCGTCAGTTTCTTCTAGGTATCGTTGCTGGCTTTGCCTTTCTTTGGGGTGTATCTCATATTCCGTATACATACTGGGAGCGATTTGCACTTCCTTTCTTTCTTCTGTCTCTCATTGTTACAACACTTGTATTTGTTCCAGGTCTTGGATTTACATACAACGGTGCAACGCGATGGCTTGATATATTTGGTGTTTCATTTCAGCCGGTGGAATTACTTAAAATTGGATTTGTGGTAATAATGGCTGCCTGGTTCTCACATGCCGGAGATAAGGTGAAGACAGTTCTTTTCGGTGTAATTCCATTACTGATTGCTCTTGGCCTTGTGGCCGGAGTTCTTTTTGCACAACCGGATACAGGCAGTTTTCTCGTAATTGGATTAACTGCTGCTGCAATATTTATTGCTGCAGGTGCACGCTGGATTCACATTCTTGGGCTTGGGGTGCTAGGAGCTGTTGGGCTATCTATTCTTGTTTACATACGTCCGTACCTTCAGGATCGTCTCTTAACATTTATAAATCCAGCAGTTGATCCGCTTGGGGCTGGATACCAGATAAAACAATCCTTAATAGCGGTTGGGTCAGGTCAGTGGTTTGGTCGTGGCCTTGGGCAAAGTATCCAGAAATTCAACTATGTACCTGAGCCACTCGGAGATTCAATCTTCGCTGTTTTTGCGGAAGAGTGGGGATTTGTAGGTGCCGTCATTTTGATTGGATTATTCACAGCTCTGGCACTGAGGGGATACAAGATTGCAGTCAATTGCAAGGATACATTTGGTAAGCTTCTGGTTGTGGGATTGGTTACGACTATCGCAGCACAATCCTTTGTTAATATTGGAGCACTGATAGGAGTTTTACCGCTTACCGGCTTGCCGCTAATATTTATAAGCCAAGGAGGATCAGCATTGCTTATGGCGTTAATTTCAGTTGGTATTATTTTAAACGTGTCTCGATATGCCTCAAAATAATATCGAAAAGATGCTACTATATCTATATATGGATAATCGATTACAATCATGCGAATAGTACTTACTGGTGGCGGAACCGGTGGTCATTTCTACCCCTTAATGGCGGTGGCTGACTCCTTGTATGAGCAATCAAAGGAAGAGAAACTTATTTCGGATCCTGATATTTATTATCTTGCTCCTGATTCCTACGATCAGGAGGTCTTGAATAAGTATGGCATTACGTACAAATCTGTACAAGCAGGTAAGTCTAGGCCTGGATTTTCACTGAAAAATTTCTTTGATTGGTTTAAGACGGGGTGGGGGATAATCAGAGCCTTGTGGACAGTATTTGTTATCTATCCTGATGTAATCTTTGCCAAAGGAGGGTATGCTAGTTTCCCGGTTCTTGTTGCTGGGAGACTGCTTCGTATTCCTATTATTATCCATGAATCTGACAGTGTTCCTGGGCGTGTTAACCGCTGGGCTGGTTCATTTTCAGAGCAGATTGCAGTGTCATTTCCCCAGGCAACTAAATTTTTTCCAGAAGAGAAGGTTGCGCTTACAGGAAACCCGATTCGAAGGGACGTTGTCGATCCAGCTCAGTCTGGTGCCCGTGAATTTCTTGAGATGGATGAGGATATACCCGTTATATTTATTCTTGGAGGATCACAAGGAGCTCAGATAATTAATAGTGTTATTTTAGAGACGCTACCAAGACTTCTTGAATCATACTATGTTATACATCAGGTAGGTGAGAATAATGTGGAGAGTGTGCAGGAGACAACGGATTTCTTCTTTTCTGAATTATCAAGAACAAAGCAGTCGCTACGAAGACGATACAAACCTTTTGGTTTTCTTGATGAAAACGCTATGCGAATGGCTGCCGGCGCTGCCGATATTATTATTTCTCGCGCAGGCTCAACAATTTTTGAGATAGCTGCCTGGGCAGTACCGAGTATTTTGATTCCACTTGATATTGCTCATGCTGATCATCAGCGAAAAAATGCATATGCATATGCTTCTACAGGTGCGGCAATTGTTATTGATGAAGCTAATCTAGGAGATGATATACTACTTTCTGAGATCGAAAAGATAATGCAGGATCAAGACAGATATGAAAGAATGACAAAAGCAGCAGCAAACTTCTCACGCCTTGAAGCTGCCTCTATTATTGCCGGTGAAATTATTCATATTGCTCGTAAGCATAAATAATCAATCTATATATGACTGAGTCAAAAAAAAATGAAGTCGTAACACGCTTTCCACCAAGTCCAACTGGAAATTTTCATATTGGTGCAGCCAGAACAGCACTCTTTAATTGGCTATACGCCAAACATCATAATGGGCGTGTGGTTTTACGATTTGAGGATACAGACAAAGAGCGAAGTGATAAAAAATACGCAGAGAATATCAAGAGCGGTCTTGAGTGGCTTGGTATTGATTACGATGGACCATACTGGCAGAGTGAGCGAACAGATATATATAAAGGATACATAGAGCAGATGCTTGAATCGGGAGCTGCTTATCTATCTGATGAATCTGAAAAAGAAGGTGGTAGAGATGAGGTTATACGATTTAAAAATCCAAATAAAATAATTACTTTTAAGGACATGATTCGCGGCGAAATATCAGTTGATACCTCTGATCTTGGTGATTTTGTGATTGCAAAAAGTGTAGATGAGCCATTGTATCATCTTGCTGTAGTAATTGATGATCATGAGATGGGTATTACTCATGTAATGCGAGGGAATGAGCATATCGCGAATACACCTCGTCAATTACTTCTACTCGAAGCCATGGATGTACCATCTCCGAAGTATGCACATATTCCTCTTATTCTCGGTGACGATGGTAAGAAGTTATCAAAACGTCACGGAGCAACTAGTTTGGATGTTTACAAGGAGATGGGGGTATTGCCTGAAGGTATGATTAATTATCTTGCTTTACTTGGATGGCACCCCAGTGATGACCAGGAGATATTCAATCCATCTGAATTGATTGACGCGTTCAGTATTGATCGAGTCCAGAAAAGTCCAGCAACATTTAGTGAGGAAAAATTGCGCTGGGTGAATCGACAGTACATTATTGAAATGGATGAGGAGACGTTTTATGATCATGTGCGTGAGGTGATACCGGCTGACATTTCTAAGTTACCGCAGTATGACCTCGAGCGCTTACGGACATCCCTACCAATACTTCGGGAGCGTGTGGAGTTTTTTTCTGATATTACCAAGATGGCAGAGGCTGGAGAACTTGAGTTCCTATTTGAAGCACCAGACTATGGAGCTGTAGATATCTCCTGGAAGGATGATACCTCTGAAGAGACAGCAACGTACCTGCAAAAAGTGAGTGACTTACTCGCAGACGTCCCAGATACTGAATTTACAGTCACATCTGTAAAAGACGCTGTGTGGGATTATGCCAGTGAAATTGGTCGCGGAAACGTACTATGGCCCACACGTTTTGCATTAAGTGGTCAGAAGCAATCACCTGGACCATTCATGATCGCTGCTGCGATCGGAAAGAAGGAAACAACTGAGCGGTTGAACACAGCTGTCTCTAAACTAAAAAATGACAACTAAGGTTCTACAATTTACGCTACTTACATTTACAGCCTCACTTCTTATGCTAAGTGGGGCAATTGCAGTATCTGCACAGTCAAGCGATGAACTAGAAGAGGAAATTCAGGATCGAAGTGAGCGCATTGATGAACTTGAGGAAGAGATTAATAAGTATGAAGTTGAGTTACAGGACACACAGGAAGAGCAATCAACCCTACAGTCTGCAGTATCGACTCTTGATAATACTGTTGATAGAATTTCTGGTCAGGTTAGTCAAACTCAAAGCTCAATCAGCGGAACACGACAAGAAATATCAAAACTTGAATCATCTATTAATGAGATTGAGCAGCGAATGCACCAGAGCAATGAGGCAATTGGAGAAATGGTAAAGCTGATGCAGCGAAATGGTAATCAGACATTCGTGGAGACGTTTTTAAGTGCTGAAACCTTTGATGAAGCATGGCGTAAAATGGATCAGCTTCAGCAGATCCAATCACGAATTCAGACACAGCTTAATGAATTAAGAGCCAGCAGGCAGACGCTGCGTGAACGTCAGGAGTCTGCACATAAGCAGAGAGAGGAACTTAGTGAGCTCCGGGACCAGTACGCAGACCAGCAGGCAATTATAGAAAATCAGAAGCAGGAAAAAGCCGCTCTTCTGTCAGCCACTAATCAAGAAGCAACACAGTATGAACAAATAATTGCAGAACGTAAGCGACTAAAGGAGCAGTTTGAAGCCGAACTGCGTTCATTTGAGGAACGCTTAAATGCACAGGCAAGTGATGTAAATATTTCCTCTAACGCCGTTCGTTTTTCATGGCCGGTCTCTCCGGTTGTCATTACACAGTTATTTGGAGGTACCGAGTTTGCCAAACGTAACCCCGGCGTGTACGGTCGACCATTTCACAATGGTACTGATTTCGGAGCTCCGATTGGGACTCCGGTTACAGCTGTAGCTGGAGGTACGATTCGTGGTTCTGGTAATACTGATGCAATAAGCGGCTGCTACTCATACGGAAAATGGATACTGGTTGATCATCCGACTGGTGTCTCAACATTGTATGCTCATCTTTCTCAAATTTCAAAATCTGCGGGTGATACAGTGGCTAGAGGAGATCGAATTGGTTACGTTGGAAATACTGGGTACTCAACCGGGCCGCACTTGCACCTAACAACGTATGTGCGACAGGATGTAGACATTGTACGACTTGGAGATGTGAAGTCTCGTACAAATTGTGCCTCAGCCATGATCCCTGTATCACCACTTGACAGTTATCTTAACTCGATGGATTATCTACCAGCTATGTAATAATGGATTTAGATTATGAAAACATCTACTGGATTCATTCGCATAATTATTTTTCTAATTGTTGCAATCGGATTGCTTCTGGTTAGCGGAGTTGATATAAGGAATGCAATAGATGGTATTGATGTCGCAAATTTCATAAACAACAGTCGTGACATTGTGCAAGAATTTTACACAACACATCTACAGAAACCATTAGCAAGATTCGTCTTTCAGCCGGCCATTTTGATCTATGGATATATCAAACTGTATCTTATAGATGCTATTGTTGATCTTATTCAGCAGTCAACTGAATAGCCGCTATATATTCGGATAATTAACTTAATTATAGATAAAGCCGCATTATAGCCCTTATATTAGGCATATAATACTAAAACGCTCTAATTTGCCCATAGAGCGACGTTTTGTCTAAAGAGGTGTACTGATACCTATATAGACCGCAATATAAGCCAGTGAGCTCTAAAGATACCGATATAGACGGTCTGATGAAGAGATCATGATCAGGAACAAGGCAGCAAATTTAGCGGAGGTAGGATCATGATTCATTTATTGTAAATAAATGCAACGGGGAGGCATATATTAGTATAAGAAGGATCTGTAAAAAGTTTCTAAACCTGATTAAAGGAAACGCATCGGAAGAGAAGTGGTTTATGCATAACGACATGATATAATTCGCTCTGTGGATAAGGTTCGCATAATTTAACTTAACCGACCATATAGGGGAGATTGTGAGTACCCGCATATCAGCTACAATGCATACAGCCCTAACGTACTTCTAATACATGAAAGAAAGCTCTACACCTATAATTAAACACCTCAATGACTTCCTGGACTGGATTGATGTTGAGAAAGGTCTAGCCTCAACCACACAGGAAAATTATGCTCGCTTTCTCGAACGTTTCTTTGATTGGCTGAGAAACAATGATCTCACAGATCTGAAACCGCATGAGCTTTCCGAAGATCATGTATGGAAGTATCGTATATACCTAGCGCGACATACAACTGAAAAAAAACCTGAGGGACTGAAGAGAAGTACGCAACAGTATTACCTTATTGGACTTCGCAGCCTCCTGCGTTACTTTGCTAAGCGAGACATTACTTCCCTTCCACCGGATAAAATTACTCTTCCGAAGGATGACTCTGGTGACGAAGTCCGAAATCTTTCGATTGATCAACTGAAGAAAATATTTGCGAAGCCTGATGTAACCAGTAAGAGTGGTCTACGAGACAGGGCTATTCTTGAAACCTTTTTTTCTACTGGCATGCGCATATCAGAGCTTGTCGCATTAGATCGTAAACAGATTTCTAACTCACTTAAAAAAGACGAACTAGAATTAAGTATTACCGGTAAAGGAAAAAAGACACGTACAGTATATTTTTCAAAACGCGCGCTAACATGGCTGGCTCGCTACCTCGATGGTCGTAAGGATGAGGATGCCGCTCTCTTTGTTAACTATCGGGCACCGAAAGACGCTTCACGTCGGCTTACTGCTCGTTCTATTCAAAAAAGAGTAAAGAAGTACGCTGTTGAAGCAGGACTACCGCAAGACACAACTCCACATGTACTGCGACATTCATTTGCTACTGACCTGCTACGAAAAGGTGTTGATATTCGTATCCTGCAGGAATTTCTCGGACATAGCAGCATCACAGCGACACAGATCTATACGCACGTAACTGATAAGCAGTTGCGTGATATTCATGGGAAATTTCATGGTGGCGATGAGCTGGACGCCTAGCGCATTAAGAAATCTTAAAGTTCTGCCACCATGGCATCGCGAAGTATAGAAAAATAACCATTGGTACTAAAATCATGCCAGTAAATATTTTCACCGGAACACTGGCGACTTCCCAGCCTGGCTTTACCTGATCAACAAAGATCCCCATCGGTATGATGATAAATCCTGAAACGCCTTTAATTACGGCGCGTATGAATATTTTGATTCCGTCAGCCATATATAAATAATAGCTATTTATATAACTTATGTCAAGTACATACTGATAACTGTTAAAATGTTCACGTTTACAGGCCAGGACAGTTGGAAGCCGGTTGATATCCTGCCGCATGAGCTGCTTCCTTGGTATCAAAGAATACTTTATTTTCAGCACTTATTCTCTCCCCTCCTGCGCACCATCGGTAATGATACTTATCAGAATTTATTGATCCTACGAAAAGCCCGGCTGTTTCTGCATTTGAAAACGGAATCTTCTCAACCTGTACAGGATGACTCTGCTGCTCTCCTCTGGCAGTCCACCCCAAGGCAAATGCACAGAAGCCGATAAGAACAATTAGTATGGCTATAAAGATATCGAATGGTATATACTGTAGTTTCTGCTTGATGTGCTGGATCATTTTATGTATACTTACTTACGTAAATAATACACGTTATTAACTATGGCAACAACGAAATCAGCTGGTACAGCTTCAAACTTACGTGACTCAAACCCTCAGTATCTGGGTGTTAAGTTATCGGATGGTGCTCACGCAAAAGTGGGTGCTATCATTGTTCGTCAGCGTGGTACAAAGATTATGGCAGGAGAGAATGTTGGTACCGGAAAAGATCATACCCTTTTTGCAAAGTCAGCCGGTACTGTACGATTCCGAGAAAAAAACCGCACGCGCTTCAATGGTAAGACGAAAAAGAAAAAGTTTGTTGACGTAATCCCAGCGTAAACACAAAATAATATTTTATACAGAAAAGACCAGAGATATCCTCTCTGGTCTTTTTGACTTCATCTGTTTTTGCTAGACTTTTACTATATCACTCGTTACGCATCGAGGCGTTCTTGGCGATTTCAATAATTTCATCGACATCATCGGTAATGGTAAACAGGTTGGTGTCATTTGGACTTATGGTTTTAAACTTTTCCTTCTGAATATTTTCAATAAAATCAAGTAGAGGGTTCCAGAAATCCGTGCCAACCATCACAATTGGAACCTTTACAATCTTTCCTGTTTGCACCAAGGTCAGTATCTCAAAAAATTCATCAAGAGTTCCAAATCCACCCGGAAAGCAGAGGTATGCCTCAGCCGAGAACGTCAATGCCACCTTGCGAGAAAAGAAGTAGTGAAATGATTCATTGTAATTAACATATGGATTTAGAAGTTGCTCCTCGGGAAGTGTAATATTGAGCCCAAGCGAATGCCCTTTCCCTTCACCTTTTACATTATCAGCTCCACGATTTGCTGCTTCCATGATTCCGGGCCCACCTCCGGTAACGATATCTATGCCCGCTTCAGCAATTCCTTCTGCAACAGCAACTGCTTTTTGGTAGTACGGATTATCCTCACTGAAACGAGCTGATCCGAAGAACGTGACTGAGTGGTCATGTTGACGAATAAAGCTTAGACCGCGAATAAATTCTCGTCTAATTACATGGATACGATCACGTAGATCCTTGTCCAGGTTTTCAATGCGAAGGGGATCCTTATCAACCTCGTGACTTGACTTATTCACTGCTGGCTTTTCATCGTTAGGCATAATGGTGTATTTATATTATTAGCTTTCAACTGTATTCATGGCTTCTGTAAAATTCAGCGAGAGGAGACGGGATCCACCTGCTTGATCCATGGTAACACCGTACAGGATGTCAGCTCTCGCCATTGTTTCTCTGTTATGTGTAACTACGACAAGTTGCGACCTGTCTGATAGTCGTTCTATCATATTACCAAACCGTTGTGAATTAGACTCATCTAGTGCGGCATCAGCCTCATCCAGCACAATGAATGGAGGTGGGTTAATCTGAGACAATGCAAATAATAATGCGATTGACACCAATGAGCGCTCACCGCCAGAAAGTACTCCGAGTCCGCTAACTTTTTTATTTGGAAGTTTGATGCTGATATCTATGCCTCTTTCTGTTTCCTCTGGATCTTCGTCCACGTCCTCCACTCGGACATTTTTACCCTTTGGATGTTTTGTGATTGACAGTTTGGCATCACCGCCTCCAAACATAGTACTGAAAAAATCAGAAAATGCTTTATTTATCGCCTGTACACCTTCATCGAACTTACGGGCTACTGTTTCTTCAATGTCGGAAATTAATTCAAGGAGAGACTCTTTTGATGTACGTAAATCAGAAATTTCACCATGAAGAAACTCGGACTGATCCTTGACTCTATTAAACTCAGAAAGCACCTCCTTCTCATCACTTACTCGAGTATTTTCGAGTTTAATCTTCAGCCTCTCGAGTTGTCGACTAAATTCCCTATTTGATCTCTGACTGCTGTTTTCCATGAGTTCGACCTCAGACACCTCACTGCCTGATGAATCGACGTATGCTGCATTCTCGGTCTTCAGCGCTTCCTGTCCACACAGAATTCTGGCTTCAGATTGCTCGTCGTCCACATCAGCTTTCTTATCTTTATTTTCTGACAGCTGCTCTTGGTAACGCTCAATTTTTGAGCAGATGTTCTCAAGCCTACCTTTTAGCTCAACAAGTTTCTTTTCTGCCTTATGTTGCAATCCAGTCTCTTCACGTTGTTTTTTTTCAACTTCTTCCCTTTCATGCTGAAGCCGTTCTTTTTCTTGTTGCAGACCTTGCTTCCGCTGTTCTATATTTGTCTGCATCTCTACTAGGCCATGTATTTCCTTTTCTGTATCACTAGTGTCAACAGACTCACTCTTTATGTGAGTAATGTCATCAAGGAATTTTCGTACAGCGGTATGCAGTTTTTTGTATACGGTAATACTCTGCTCCTCTGCTTTGTTTTCATTTAACTCTTGCAGCAATGAAGACAGCGTTTCTTCGTGTGAGATAAGTCTATCATCATCGATCCGTATCTGATTCTTTTCTGCTTGCTTATTATTTTGACGTCGCAATGTCTGTAATTGACCACTCACCTCGCCAAGCCTCCGAGTTGTTTCAGATAAACGGTTTTCAATCTCATGAATTTTATTCTTAATTTTAGGAATCTCGGTATTCTCTACGTTCTCTTCTGTTACTTCTGTGGCGTCTATTGCCTTCTTGGTCTCATTGATATCCTGTTCAAACTGGGTTTTACTTTTCTGTAGTGATAGTAATTGTTCTTCTAGCTTCTCTTCACGATAATTTAGCAGCAGTACCTCTCGTTTAAAGTATTGTTGGTATTTTTTTGTAAGTTTTGTGCGAAGTTCCTTTGTCTCATCGATACGTTTCTTTTGTCGTGAAAGAAAATCTAGCTCTGGCTTAAGATCACGAAGCCTTTCTGATACTTGAGAAAGATTATTTTCTGTTTTTTTCAATTTTTGCAGAGCCTCCCTTCTTTGTTGATAAAATCTACGTAGTCCAAGTGCATCCTCTATAACACCTTTTCGTTCACGTTCTGAAATATTCAAAATTCTGTCTGCCTCACCTTGTGAAATTATATGATGTCGTGAAGTTCCTATGTTTGCATCAGATAGAAGATCGTCAACATCCTTAAGTCGCACCCGGCTACCGTTAATTCGGTACTCGCTTGCGTTCCCTCGTTGAATAATACGTTCAATCACTACTTCGGAATATTCTATATTAAGTTGTTTACTACTGTTATCAAAAACAGCCTTTACACTAGCTCTGTTAGCTCGTTTGCCTTCATGACCACCATTATAGAGAAGCTCATCGCTGTGACGTGCTCGTAATGCCTTCAAAGACTGCTCTCCAAGAACAAACCGAAAGGCCTCGGCAGTGTTTGATTTACCGGATCCATTCGGGCCAACGATGACCGAGATGGGAGCGCCAAATTCCAGCGTACTATTACTACGGAATGATTTGAATCCGTTTATTTCTAGTGATTTAAGCATTATTTGTAAGGCTTCTTATGTAAATAGTATTGTATCACGCAGGCCTTTACTCCCATCCTTTTTCTTCTAATGCTACTTCTGCAGCAACACTTTCGGCCTCCTGCTTACTTTTTCCGGTGCCAGTTGCAATCTGTTGATTATCTAAAAACACTCCAACAGTAAATACCTTGTCATGGTCAGGACCATTTTCATCAATTATTTCGTACGTTGGTGTAACTGAGGCATGTTTCTGTGCTTGCTCCTGGAACACACTCTTGGCATCACGCCATCGTTCATTTTCAACAATATCATTGACATTGTGCAGTAGCGTGTTTTCAATAAATTTAGCAGCCAGGCCGTACCCTTGGTCGATATAAATAGCCCCGATTATTGCCTCATACGTATTGGCCAGAATAAATCTTCGGCCACGTCCAGTATCCTTTGCCTCACCTTTAGATAAACGCAGAAAAACTTCAGCACCTAGCTCGTTTGCAGCTGCAGATATTGATAATGTGTTGACCAGAGCAGCCCGTATGGCTGTTAGCTCCCCCTCTGGTCTATCTGGATATGTTAAGAAAAGATGATCAGTTACTGCTAGCTCCAAAACTGCATCGCCGAGAAATTCCAGACGCTCATTGTTCTTAATGTTTTTTTTGGGATGCTCATTCAGATATGAGCGATGTGTGAATGCACGTAATAACAGACTTTTATCATTGAAATGAACGTTAATCTTATTCTCAAATTTTTTCAGATCAGTTTCTTGCATAGGTATTTATTCTTCATCATCTTCTAGTAGATACTCAATAGCATCGGTGACGATCGGCATAATGTCATCGTAGAAATTAAGATCAACGATTTCTGTTAGTGGAAACCACTTTGCATCATCAAGACCTCCTTTGTCTTCAGGGAGCTTAAGATCTGCGTACTCTGTTGATGCAAGATAATAGGTAACCTGCTTCCGTATCTTTCCTTTATCAGGGTCAGCTGCTACATACTCGTTTTCACCAAGTTTATTCTGAAGTACAATTTCAAGTCCTATTTCCTCTTCAACTTTACGCTGGATTTCCTCCTTAACATCCTCGCTCTCGAGATGGCCTTTTGATAGTGTCCAGTGGCCAAATACGTCATGCACAAGTGCGAGTTCAATGACTCCATCGTTTTCTGCATATACTACCGCACCACCGAGTCGCTCGACAGGCATTTCATCAAACGGAATATCCTTAATGTTACTGCTTGAGGTCTGATCTTTTTCTGGCTCACCAATCTCCTTGTAAACTGCCCCGATAACACCGTTTACAAATGATCCGCTTGCGTCCCCACCAAATCCTTTTGCTAGTTCAATCGCCTCATTAATAGCAACTTTTGGCGGTACATCATTACGATCAGCATAGAGAAGCTCAAATAGACCAATTCGCAGAATGTTTCGGTCAACTGTGGTTATCTTCTCAAGTGGCCAGTGTGGTGCTGCTGAAGAAATAACATCATTCAGATCCTCAATATGCTCAACAACACCATCAAGTAGTTCGTATATATAAGAATAGTCATCAAGACCAGGTGCAAAGTCATGCGCATTACGCTCCAGTGCGGCGGATAGTTCTGGAGATTTATACGTCTGGCCGCGAAAATCCCACTCGAAGAGTGTTTGCATTACTACTGAGCGTGAGACATGTCGATTTGCCATTTGTGAATGAAGTAAAATTAAACAGACAACGTTACTACTTGTTGTCTGTCTTGAGTTCCTGATTTGTTTCTACGTCTTTCTCCTGTACTAATTCCGGATCCTCTCCACGATCCCGAGCCTTGTCACGAGCTCGTTCAAGCTGTTTCTGGCGCTTAGAGCGAACATCAATCACTTCTCGCCCACGATAGGTTCCAGTCTGTAGGCTGGCACGGTGGCGAAGGTGATATACACCATCCTCCTTTGACAAGCGTTGCTCGTCAATAGAGTGATGCGAACGACGGTTACCCGTCTGCCCTTTAGTTTTTCTCATACGAGATGACATATGCATACGAGTATACGAAACTTTGCTCAAAATAGCAAGGGGTTTTACACATTTCATCAAAAAAAGACCAGGCGAATTTGCCTGGTCTTTTTGGTGTTTTTACGTTCGTACTTCCTCTCGTATTCTTTTCTCAAGAAGATCGAGAGCCTCATGAAGTGAGATATCCACCATCTCAAAATGCATTTTGATGGAATCGAAAAGATCCCCTTTTACATTTGTGTTACCGCCTCTTGTGATAGAAAATTTATCCCAATCAGCAGAATTAATAGCAGACATTATTTCTTTATATGACATCAAAGTATCGTTCACTCGCTTAGATTGATAGTCTTTGTGATCAATCTGTGATGAACTTGCTAAAACTTTTTGCAATGAGTCTATTGTCTCATCAGTGAATACTTTGGCAGGAACAATCAGTACCTCGGAATTTTGCGCATTGGCAGTCACGGGGTTATTGAGATAACTACTCGCGTATAGCTGAATCATCCCATCTGCCAAAACAACGTTCATTTTAAGACTATGTTTGTCAGAAATGTATTTACTGAGTATACCAGCGGCAGATAGATAAGTGAACAGATGACCATCACATGCTTCACACTGCCGAGCCATTACAATCGTGTCGGTGAGATTGAGTGACTTCTTCTCTTTACGAATAGAAATACGATTCTTTCGAGGTTTATATAGTTGTAACATCTAACCCTTTTTTTATTTTATAAATAACTAGTTCGCGAGCAATAGTAAGGCTTATTATTATATTTGTCAACAGCTAGCTACAGTATATTCCTCAGAAAGGTCCTTCGATGTATCTTGGAAGTACCGTGACTTTTAATGGCTTTTCTGTGCTTTTTTGTTCCGTATCCCTTGTGCTGTGAAAAGTTATAATAAGGATACTCAGTATCATGTTGTTTCATTAAGTTATCTCGTGCTACTTTAGCTATAACAGAAGCTAAAGAAATAATTGGCAGTCTTCCATCTCCGCCGACAATTGTTTTCTGCTTGGTATATCTATCAGGTGCCTTCAATCCCCCATCAAGAAACAGGTTTGTTACTGTAGGGTCAGGGTTTAGTTGTTCAAGCCCTTTGTTTATTGCTATCTGAATAGCATCTGTTATTCCGTTAGAGTCGATAATCTTTGCTGATGAAAAAATTATCCTGGTTGCGATGTCTGATGAATTCTTCTCTACTTCCTTTAGCATATCCACTACAGCCTCCCGTCTCTTCTCAGTCATTTTTTTTGAATCTGCCAGGTGTGGAAAAATGCCAAAATCAAAATCTTTCTTTGTTAAAACAATCCCAACAGAAACAGGACCTGCCAGAGGACCGCGACCTGCTTCATCAATGCCGATTTCAAATTGCTCGTTTTGCATATGTCTTTATATTACCCCATCATCAGCTGCATAAAACCTCTTGTATAATGTCTGTACAGTAATCCAGTTTGCCACATGTCATCAATAACGCATCTACATACACACAGCCACTTTAGTCTTCTGTCGGCACTTCCGAAGATTCCAGAATTGGTGGATCGAGCTGAAAAGCTTAATCTTTCATCCTTAGCCCTTACAGATACAAATAATCTATACGGAGCCATAAAATTTTATAAAGCCTGTAAAAGTGCTGACATCAAACCAATTATTGGTGTAGAGATGCATGTTGCTCCACGAACAAGAAATGATAAACAGGCCGGAATTGATAAAGCTCGGGACCGAATAGTTCTACTCGCCAAGAGTGAAAAAGGGTATAAAAATCTCATTGGACTCGTTACAGATGCTAACCTTGAAGGTTTTTACTACACACCTCGTGTGGATACAGAACTGATGGAACGCTACAAGGATGATCTTATCGCCATTCTGCCTGCTAGTAACTCAGAAGTAACTGATGCCCTGAAGGCTGACGACACGGAACGAGCTGGAACAGTCATTGATAAATATAAAAAAATATACGGTGAGGAAAATACCTATCTTGAGATAACTCGGCATCCAGAAATACCCGAATTCAATGATGCAACTGAAAAGATTGTCAAAATAGCAAAGCATACGAATACTTCATTAGTGGCCGGGCATGATATTTATTATCTCGACAAGTCAGACCACCAGGCTTGTCAGACGCTCCGTGCCGTCCAGTCCACTGGTGGGAATTACATTGCCGAAGGTGGTGACTTTTCATTTCTTACTCCCAAAGAGCTAAAGAAGCGTTTCAAGGATCATCCAGAGGCTCTTAATAATATTGAGAAGATTGTAGATCAATGTAATCTCGAGCTTGAACTCGGAAACTGGGTATTTCCGGATATTGAAATTCCCGAAGGCAGTACCTATGATGATGAACTAAATACCTTAGTATATGACGGAATTGAATGGCGCGGACTGGAAAAAACCGATAAATTAGTTGAGAGAATAGAGTATGAGCTTGGAATTATTCGTAACAAGGGGTACTCTTCCTACTTTCTGGTTGTTGCTGATCTGCTCGCCTACGCTCGTGATAATGACATCCTTACGACAATTCGTGGTTCTGTGGCCGGTTCGTTGATTACGTATCTGGCAGGTATCACCAATCTAAACCCGCTTGATTATGGCCTTCAGTTTGAGCGATTTCTTAATCCTGATCGACCATCTGCTCCAGATATCGATATGGACTTTGCCGATGATCGTCGCGATGAAGTAATTCAGTATGCCCGTAAAAAATATGGTACAAACACAGAGGAGCGTGTAGCACAAATTGGTACCTTTGGAACCATGGCTGCTCGTGGTTCTATACGAGACGTAACCAGAGCACTTGGATACAACTACAGTCTTGGTGATGACATTGCAAAGAAGATCCCGCTAGGAAGTCAGGGATTCAAGATGACAATTGAGCGCGCCTTAGATGAGTCTGATGAACTAGAAAAAATGTACAAAGATGATCCGAAGGTCAGAGAGATTGTTGATATGGCGCAGAAGGTTGAGGGGTGTGCTCGTCATATTTCGGTTCATGCAGCCGGTGTTGTTATTGCCCCAGAAAAGATAACCAACTATGTCCCGCTTGAGGTTGATAGTAAGAAGGGTGAGGTTATTACCCAATATGATATGCACTCAGTTGATGATGCTGGTCTGGTAAAATTCGACTTTTTGGGACTTAAGAACCTTACTATTCTTTCGGATGCTATTCACCGAGTTGATGATCGAACCGGAGAAGAGATTGATATCGAGAAGATACCACTGGATGACAAAAAAACTTTCGAAATGCTTGGAGGAGGTCATACGCACAGCACCTTTCAGTTGAATGGTGAAGGCATGACGCAGTTTCTGCAAAAGCTTAAACCAACAGATATTAATGACATCAATGCCATGGTTGCGCTGTATCGTCCTGGTCCGATGAAATTTATCCCGGAATATATTGAACGTAAGCACAACCCTGAGTTGGTTGATTATCCACATGAAGATCTCAAGCAGTTCCTGGAGCAATCATACGGACTACTGATTTACCAGGAGGATGTCATGCTTACCGCAATTCACTTGGCCGGTTACTCCTGGCTTGATGCGGATAAGTTCCGTAAGGCTATGGGTAAAAAGATTCCAGAACTGATGGCCAAGCAGGAAAAGAAGTTTAAGGAGGGTTGTATTGAGCATGGGATTGACGCCTCTTTGGCAGATAATCTATGGGAACGAATCAAACCCTTTGCTGCCTACGCCTTCAACAAGGCTCATGCTGCCTCATACGGTCGTGTCGCCTATCAAACCTCCTACATGAAGGCCAACTATCCAAAAGAGTACATGGCCGCTGTGCTGACAGCTGATGCAGGTAATGTCGATAAGATTCACGACATCATTGGTGAGTGTGAGCGAATGGGACTTGATGTGCTACCACCTGACATCAATGAGTCTTTCGGTACCTTTACTATTGTAGAAGAAGGAGATCATGAGGCTATTCGGTTTGGTCTATTTAGCGTTAAGCATGTCGGCGAAAAAATCACTCAGACCATCATTGATGAGCGCGAAAAGCATGGTAAATTTACATCACTTGAGGATCTACTAACTCGTATCACTGGTCGTAATTTCAATAAGAAGACACTTGAGGCACTGGCCAAATGCGGTGCTCTTGATTCACTTGGAAAGCGATACCATATGCTGGCTCATGTCGATGAGTTACTCTCCTTCTCCAAAGAAGCTGGGTCCCGTTCAAAGGACCAGAAGTCATTATTTGGCGGCGCCACAACAGACGCACAACCGAAACTTCGATTAACCGACGGCGAACCACATAGTAAGGAGACAAAGCTCGCCTGGGAAAAAGACCTACTTGGATTGTACGTGTCCGGACATCCACTGGATAAGATTCGTGAAAAGCTAGAGAAAAGAGAGAAAGATATTGCATTTATCAAGAAAAACCACAAAAAGATGCCAAAGGCTGTTATTCCAGGGCTTTTGGAAAGTATTAATGTGATTCGTACAAAGAAGGGTGATCAGATGGCATTTATCCGCGTTGCCGACCTGAATGATTCAATTGAGATTGTTGTATTTCCTGACTCATACGAAAAGTACAAAGATTCATTAATCACGGATTCCTGTGTTGTGGTTGAGGGGCAGGTTTCAAATCGTAATGATGAGGTCAGCATTATTCTTGATCGAATTAAAATATTATAGAACATAAGTTGTTTATGTTCAGTATATAAGCTACAATTTCTCTATATGGAAGACAGCAAATCACTCAATAATACACGTCATTCATTGGCTCATCTTCTGGCACGAAGTGTGCTTGAGTTTTATCCAGATGCAAAGCTAACGCTTGGCCCGGCAGTTGATACAGGTTTTTATTATGATATTGATTTTGGTGATACTGATTTCTCAACCAATGATACGAAGAAGGTGCAGAACATAATGAGGAAGCTTCTCTCTAGCTGGGAGACGTTCGAGCATTACGAAGTAACGGCTGATCAGGCTCGTAAGGTTTTTGCTGGAAATCAGTACAAGCTTGAATTGGTTGATGAGATTGAAACTGCTGGTGAGGATATAAGTCTCTACTACTCAGGTCCGAAGGACGCTATTCCCGATCTTGAGAGTATTTTAAGTAGTGAAACAGTTGTCTTCGGTGATGGCTTTGTTGATCTGTGTCGAGGTGGACATACAGACAATCCTTCAGAAGAGATCGATCCGAAAAGCTTTGAACTTGATTCAGTCGCCGGTGCTTACTGGCGTGGTGATGAAAAAAATACAATGCTTACTCGTATTTATGGACTTTCATTCCCATCAACTGAGGAGCTTGAAGATTTTAAGGAGAAACGTGAGCAAGCAAAAGAACGTGATCACCGAAAGCTTGGTAAAGAACTCGGTCTATTCACCTTTTCAGATCTTGTGGGATCTGGATTACCACTTTTCACTCCGAAAGGTACTGCTATGCGTCAGGCAATAATAGATAAGATTAGTCAGATTCAGGAACAGTTTGATTATCAGCCGGTTGCAATTCCGCACATCACAAAACCAGACTTGTATAAGAAGTCAGGCCACTGGGAAAAGTTTGGTGAAGAGCTTTTTCATGTAAAAGGTATGGAGTCAGAGTTTGTAATGAAGCCAATGAACTGCCCTCACCACACACAGATCTACGCTTCAGAAATGCGTAGTTACCGTGATCTTCCACTACGATTTGTTGAAAATACAATGGTATACCGTGATGAACAGTCCGGAGAGTTATCGGGCTTGTCTCGCGTTCGCTCTATTACACAAGATGATGGGCATGTCTTCTGCACCCCTGAGCAAATGCATGACGAGATTGACCAGATCGTAACCGTGATAGAAGAATTTTATACTGCCCTTGATATGTGGGACAAGGATCGTTTCTGGGTATCACTATCAGTGCGCGATCCAGAAACTCCTGAAGAATACCTTGGAGATAATGATCGATGGAAGGAAGCTGAAGAGGCGCTGAGGGATGCAGCCGAAGCTCGCAACCTTAATATGAAGGTTGTTGAAGGTGAGGCAGCCTTTTATGGGCCAAAAATTGATTTTATGTTTTATGACGCACTAGATCGTGAACGCCAACTGGCTACTGTGCAGCTTGATTTTGTAATGCCGGAACGTTTTGAGCTCGAGTACACAGACGAAGATGGTGAACGCAAAACTCCAGTAATGATTCACAGGGCAATTGCTGGTTCTCTTGAAAGGTTTATGTCGGTAATTATCGAACACTTTGCCGGAAGCTTTCCTTTCTGGCTAGCGCCGATTCAGATTGCCCTCCTCCCTATTGCTGATGAGCATGAGTCATATGCACAGAATGTTAAAAAGGAGCTTAAGAAAGCAGGATACAGAGTAGAGATCATCTCTGGTAATGACTCACTCGGGAAACGCATTCGTAGCATTCATGAAAAAAAGATCCCAACCTTTAGTGTGATTGGCGATGATGAGGTGGCGGACAAAGAATTAAATATTGAAGAGCGAGTTGAGGATGGTGAGATTACTGCCCCATTGAAGGATATTGTAGAACAGCTAAAAAACTGGAAAGAGTCCTAAAATAGATTAATTACAGCCACAATAAGGACACCTCCAAACAGTAGTCCGGCCGTCCAAATCAAAAAGGAATTCCATTTGCGTAAATACCGTCTTGTTCCGTGTTGCAGACCGCGCCAGGATAGCAGGATGCTTACCAGTGGCAGTACAAGCCATAATATTATCTGTGGTCCGTACCCAATCGATAGCAGTAGATTAAGAAAGGTTGTGACTACTGTGATGCTGGTAAAAAATGATATCAAGACTCCAACAGCCGTAAGAAAAAGTGGGGCCAGTGCCAGCGCCCCGAGATAGGTAAGCCGCCTGTGCTCCTTGGTAAATATAAATTTGTCTTCCTTTACGTTCATAATAATTGGTGTAACAATATATCTGTACTACTAATCATATAACATAATTTGCTTATGGCACAGCATAGAAACGGAAAAACTATTGCCTGGTCAGCTCTTGTACTCGCCATTATAGCCCTTGTGTTCTCACTACTGGCGTTTACGCAGATGAATCAGTCTGATACATCAGATATAAATGAAGGACAAGCAGACGTAATAGAGATGCGATCAGATTTACGGGCAACTGAAGATGAGCTGCTTGGAAATGAGCCTACTGATGAACCAACGACTACTATCGAAACTTCGGATGATGCCGGTACTGGTACAACTTCTGAATAAAATTTTGATGTAATAGTCTGACCACATCAAAGGTTATGATTTCATCACATTTTGTGGACCTGAGGGGACTCGAACCCCTGATCTCATCGCTGCCAGCGATGCGCTTTACCAACTAAGCTACAGGCCCATGTATTACCCCTGTTCTACATTTGCCTCCTTACGAGCTAATCGCAGCGAATCTGAACGCTGAGCAAAGCAGTCATCACAGCAAAGGAGTTGCCGTGATGGAGTTGTGGAGTCATCATCGACGTACTGTTCTGTCTTCTCCCCGCAGAACTCACACTCTCCAACAATATCACGATCAGACGCATTATCAGCCATATCTATTGTCATACGACCATCAAAAACATACAACGCTCCTTTGTAGTGGCCGTCGGGATACTTCTCGATATAACGATGAATTCCACCTTCCAACTGATGCACATTAGAAAAACCTTGTTTTTTAAGAAAGCCTGTTGCCTTCTCGCAGCGGATTCCACCGGTGCAAACAGCAACTACCTTCTTGTCCTTAAGGTCTTTTATCTTTTCTACGTCATCCTGAATCTCACGAAACGTGTGCATACCAGGATGACGAGTCTTTTCAAATTTACCGCTAATTACTTCATAGTCATTACGCATATCAACGACAGTAAAATCCTCATCATCTTCAAACCAGTTGTGTAGAGTTTCGGGTGAAATATGCTTACCTGTCTCCTGCTTTGGATCTACTTCACCTCCCAAGGAGGATGCTACGATTTCTGGTCGCTCCTTAACAGACAGCTTCGGAAAGGATACGCCGGTTCCAGGACTCTTTTTAAAGTCTATATCTTCAAAACGTTCATCCTCCTTCATGTCTTCTATGTAAGAAGTAATATTCTCGTCACCACCTTCCAGGGTGGCATTAATCCCCTCCTCTGCCACAATTAGACGACCCATAAGATCATGTTTTTCACAAAGATACTGCTGATGCTCACGTTCAGCTTCAGGATCTGCAATAGTTACGTATTTGTAGAATAGGATAACCGTATAATTCATACAGATTATTATAAAGTTTCACCCAGGTAATTCAAGTGATGTGCCGTTTGCACTAAATAGACATTCCAGACATAATCAATGCGATACCGAGACCGATTCCAACAATGCTAGTTGCAGTAATGACATCATCGTTATCTATCTTGCTTATCAATGTTGTAAGTGATCTACGCGGTAAGAATAGGTATAGCAGTGACTCAACTACGGCACCCCAAGCTATGATTCCCACCAACACTCCATGGAAACTGCTCCAATCATTATGCAGCATCGTGAGAAGCAGTCCAAATGTAAATACAATTGTGCCAAGCGTAAAGAATGCACCATCACTATTACGCAGATTACTTAACATTGCACTTACCTTAGAGCGATTTATTAAGGCAGCTAAGCTGATTACGAAATACAGTGTGCCAAGAAATTGTGCAAGGTATAGGGTTATATCCATATGTATTTATATTAACTATATTTTCAGTATACCTTGATTATTTACAGCAAAAAACACCATCACAAGGATGGTGTTTGGAAGCACTTACAATAGATTCATGATTAGAACTCTTCAATTGTCCGTGCTTGTGGAGTCGCCTCTTCATCAACCTCTTCACCCTGTACATCTACAGCACATCGAGTCGTTAGAAATTCAGTGCCTGATTCAATAGCTGCAAATGCCTCTTTTTCTCCAGGAGTGCTGTAGGAAGTCTCCACAGATGAAGAATACCCCGATACATCACCAGTCCATTCATAACTATAACTACCACTTCCGCCATTTGCCTGGACACTCCAGGTTACAGTCTTGTCAATTTCTGGATCTGATGGAGTTACGTTACAGCTAGCTGTTAGTGAACCAGGATCTACCGTTTCACCATCACAATCTACAGTAAAGCTGACGGAATCATCTTCTCCAGCATTGTAAGCGGCCATTACATAAGATCCATCAGCTAGATCTGCAAAAGTTTTGAAATTCACCTCTTTATTACTAATATCTGCCACTTCGTAAATATCACCATCAATAGTAAGTTCATATGAATCCACATTTTCAAAATCAAATTCAACCACTCCATCTTCATCGACACATCGCTGATCATTAATTGATACAGCAACGGCCTCAGTTTCGTCCTGAGCATCGTTTCCGGTTTGATTTGAATCAGCATCTTGACCGTCTTCTGAGAAAGCGGCACCTACAGCGGCAAGCATGTCGGAGTTATCCTTAGATTCACGGGATCCACAATTTTGTGAAAAAACAGTATTAAAGGTATCACAGCTTGCCAGTGTTGTGTCTTCCTGATCATTCAACCAATCCATAAAAGATGTGTCAGACTCGGTATCTGTGAAGTAATTTTGATATGGAGCTGCATCGGCTACCATTGTAAAGGTACTAAGAAGCATAACTGCAAAAACTGAAGCAGAGATTAATACAGATGTAATTGTGGAACTGGTTTGTGTATTCATGACAAATTTCTTAACGTGGCGTTATAATACATAAATAATACTATTTGTCAATAGGCGTTGCATCGAGTGTTAATAAAAATCGCGGAATCTTGCTGAGCAAGACCCGCGTATTTTAATGGTGGACCCGACAGGACTCGAACCTGCCACCTCCTCAGTGCAAGTGAGGCGCTCTACCAGATGAGCTACGGGCCCGCTTGTCTTACCCGTAAAATTATAGCTGAAATTGTATAAATATCAACTGAGCTATACGTTTACGGTGTGTTTAGAGCGGCGACGGCTTGATTTCTGACCACTTGCCTGTTGTGTTACTGCTGATAATACCTCTGTCATTGTACCGCCAACTCGACTGGCTGCATCGCTAACTAATGAGTGCCGGTCAAGCGCTGGATGTGGATCAACATCCAGTACGTACAATTCATTATCAGGCGTTTCCAGAATATCCACACGTGCAATATCACGTAGATGCAACTCATTAAAGGCCGATTCGGCTAGCGCGATCACATCATCAGGAGTTGGCTGAGTAGCGAGTGGTCGATGAGAGGTATCGGCCGCATCATACGCATTTGATACATCATGAGAATGCAGTAATTCAAAAGCTGGAAATACATATGGTGATTGATCTCGAAAGGACTGCATCACAATAGTTGCATACAGATTGCCTTGATACGTGTCTGAAACAGTTACTGGCTTGTCCAGTGAGAAACAGGTATCCAGAACTTCTAGCAATTCCCCCTCTGACCTTACAACAAGTGCATTTACCGAAAATGTGTCTGGAAGTGGTGAGATTACTACCGGATATCGAAGCTCTTTTAGGATTGATTCGTACAGTGTTAGGTCGGCCTGATCATAATCAGCAGCAAGCCGCCAGTACGGTATTGTCCTGACACCGGTTTTACGCAAAATATCTCGCCGTTCAGTTTTATCAGCCTCTGTATACCGAGTATGAAAATTACCTGTATTAGGTTTGTCGTACTGACGACATAGATACTGAAAGTGTGTAGCATCTTGACCTTGAAGCGTATGAAATACAATACCGTCAAAGTTTTTAATGAATTTATGAATGTCTATCTTTCGACCATGAAGCTCGTAATTTCCCTGGATTGTGAGGTGTATATCTTTTACGTCATAATCACTTCTAAGTGTGTGATATGCGGCAGCACCCGATGAAAGTGACTGCTCTCTGTGCCTATCTTCTGTGCCTCCACGGATAATAGCAACAGATGGCTTTTGTAATGGACTATCCATGAGTATATTGTACCAAACATCTTAGGTTTTGAAGTAGTTGACAAAGACTGTCTAAGTGGTATTATATATCTATAGCACTTTTAAAACTGAATAATTCAAACAATTCATAGGAGGAACTATGAAAGAACAAAAAGAATACCCGATAATCTGGCTTGTTATAGTACTGGTTTTAATGTCACTCCCTTTCTCTGCAACGGTGCAGGCACAGGGCGTTGATTATTCTCATGGCCCTTACGAGGTTGGAGAATTTAAAATCAACAAAAACTCGCTAACGCGAGCAATGGAAGACCAGCTGAGAAGCTTGGTACCGATGTTCAAAAATGAATGTCGGATGGGCAAGTCCATACATACCAAATCTCACTCAGACAGTCTTCGATTCAAGGGCGTTTCATTGGAAGAATCAAATCTTCGCAATGCTCAATTAGCCTGGGAAAGGGCTGATGAGCCAATTCGTTTCTTGAATGAATACGGAGTTCCGCAGGAATGCTTCACCGATATTCAGTGGATTGCCGGCGATAGTAAAGACCGTGTTGTCACCTTCTCGGTGGTTTCCAGTCGTGACTCTCGTCTTGCATCCATAATTCAAAACGAAGAAGATATTGGAAGTATCAGAAATGAAATCGAGTCGATTAATGATCGACTCGCTGATATTGAGGAGAAAAACGCTAACCAGGATGAACGTCTTGATTCGATCAAAAGTACGAATGATCGCCAGGATATGGCAATCGGAAACCACGAAGATCGTCTCAGGCATCTTGAAAATAAAAGTTGGGATGTGTCTGGTCACATTGGCCTGAACGCAGAACACTTTGCTGACCAACTAGCACCGACGATTTCCGCCGGTGTAACGATTGGTCGTCTTGATTTGACTGGATGGTACGGCTTTATGCCCAATACCGGAACAGTTGATCTCGATATCGGAACAGTCAATACTCGTCGTGAGACATACGGCGGTATGGCTACCTGGTATGTACTTGATACAGATCGTCTCTCAGTGGGTCCGTCCATTGGATGGGAACACGGGGAAGACGCTATCGAGGGTCGAGGTTCGTACGTAAAAGTGTATGAATCTGCGCTCTTGGGAGCCTCAGCCAATATTAAGCTGATCGGCCCCCTGCATCTTAAGGCAAGTTTTGCCTACGCACCAGTTATTAAGTCTTACAGCTACGACAATCAAGTACTGCAAGACGTTAACGGTAACCTAAGACTAAACGCTGGGATCAGCGTGACGTTTTAACACTGCCAAACAGAAACGAAGAAACCAAATCAAACGAGGATAGAAATGAAACAAATAATGAAATTGGTTATCGTCCTGCTCGCAGTGTTAATTACAAGCTGTGACGTCAACCAACCGCATCAAGCACTTGAAAAAGAACCAGTTGAACCAAGGATGATACCAGCCTTTATATGGGCACCGGAAATTATTGACGGTGACTCTGTACGGGTTGAAGCTGCAACAATAGTTGCAGACGGAGGTGACTATAACCAAAAAGTCATCTCTACAAATGGTATCTTTGACGAAATGCTGACAGCACGAGATGTAGATGTAAAAATCTATGCTTATGCTGAAGGGTACAAGCCGTCGGATACGCTGACGGTCAATCTTAATGAAAAAATAAACGAAGCCCTTGTTCTCGAACGTGAGGATAAGGAGCCCGATCCAAACAAGGCTCCAGAAGCTACATTTAGCTTCACTACTGACGGCCTCACAGCATCTTTTGATGCTAGTGGATCGACTGACTCAGATGGCGATATTACATCGTACAGCTGGGAATTCGGCGACGGGACTACTGGTTCGGGAATTACTCCTAACCATCCCTACGACGAAGAAGGCACTTACTCAGTAACACTTACGCTGACTGATGATGATGGTGCCACAGATACATCCACTCAAGAGGTTACGGTTGAAAGACCAAACCGAAAACCGGACGTTAAATACACTGTCGAAGACAAGGTATACCTGACGGTTACCTTAAAGAATCGCAGCAGTGACCCAGATGGAGACACTCTCTCCTGTGTATGGGACTTCGGTGACGGCAGTACTTCAACGGAAAAAGATCCAGTGCACACGTTTAGTGAAGCTGGTGAATACACCGTTGTACTTACCTGCCAGGATCCAGATGGTGCTAGCGACAGCTACGAGAAAACCATCACAGTGGAAAAAGAGCCCGATCCAAACAAGGCTCCAGAAGCTACATTTAGCTTCACTACTGACGGCCTCACAGCATCTTTTGATGCTAGTGGATCGACTGACTCAGATGGCGATATTACATCGTACAGCTGGGAATTCGGCGACGGGACTACTGGTTCGGGAATTACTCCTAACCATCCCTACGACGAAGAAGGCACTTACTCAGTAACACTTACGCTGACTGATGATGATGGTGCCACAGATACATCCACTCAAGAGGTTACGGTTGAAGTCTTACTCAGCGATGAGTACAAGCACAAGATCACCTTTGGCGGTAATCGAGACGTCTGGGTTAGTGATCATCAAAACAGACCCATCGATGACCTCCTTACATATGGTGAAGTGCGACCAATCCGAACCGACAAGGATCCATATGGAGGCGTAAAGATTAAGATCAAGTTTAGACTTGATTCTGACCAGGTGGATACCGAGAATTTTTTCCTCGAGATCTACTACAAATCAGATAAATCTGACGCCTTCCGCACACCTATCTTCCTGGACAAGCCAGGAGTAGATGGCTGGACAACAGCAACAGTCACGGTTGATGCTAGCAATTTTGCTGGCCACGCTAAAGACATCGCTGGAGTCAAGGTGGTTCATGGTGATGAGATAGATGATAGTAAGCCTGCAGGACCGGATGATGTGTACTTCTCTACCGAAGACACGAATGGTACCTTATGGTTCTGCTGGAGGATTCAGATTACTGGACAGCAGAATGCCAAAATGGCAAATACTATAAACTATGAGTTCATAACAGTTGTAACTCACAAATAATCAAATCCTCTAGTTCCTCCGCTAGAATAAACTAAAGCCTCATTCGACATTTCATGTCGTCTGGGGCTTTTTAATATAGAAATTACCCTGATACTAATCTATTCAAGAAATCTCTTGCGTCTTTTTTGCTTATGAAAGCTTTGTGCAAAGCGATGTGATTCCGAGTTCACAATCTTGATCTCCTTTCCATGCTCATGAATAATACTTTTCGGCCCGAGAATTGCTTTGGGTTTATGTCTATCATCTTTTACCACCGATACTACCGGAATATCGACGTCAGCAACCGTTAATTCCGCCATCACAGCGTTTCGTTGTGCCTTGCCACCATCTATCACAAATACGTCTGGATACGGCCACTCGGTGTGTTTCAGTCGACGTCGAATAACTTCTGCCAAGCTGGCTGGGTCATTGGCATCATCTACAGATTTTATATTAAATTTTCGGTAGTCACTCTTCTTTGCATATCCCTCCTCAAGCACTACCATGACACCCACCATGTCACTTCCAGCTAAATGTGCGATATCATACCCCTCAAGTCGCAGGTCAGCAGAATCTCCGCTTACATTATCCTCCTCAATGAGTGCCACATCATCAATATGGTCAAGCGAGAACAGCTGGCCTTTTATATGCTGAGCTCGTTCAAACTTTTCCTCTTCTGCCGCCTGATGCATATCATCCTCTAGTTTCTCGCGAAGTTCACCAGTCTTACCTTCAAGAAAAAGCTGTAGATTCTTAATAATGTTATCGTACTCTCTTTTTGAGCACTCGCCTGTACAAACACCTGGACAGAGTCCAATCTGGTATGAAAAACAGGGCTTCTTATTTCCTTTCTCTGACACCGACGTGCATTTACGCCCACGATACGGGAAAATCTTACGAATAATTTTCAGAGCCGTATCCAGTTGCCGACGGTTTGGATACGGGCCAAAAGAACTCATCACCTCATCAGGATCGATGGTTGAAGCCAGTTCCCTGCCGCGCACTATTCGTACCTGCGGAAAATCTTCATTTGTAAATATGATATAGCTATATGATTTATTATCCTTCTCGCGCGTGTTGTATGGGGGTTGGTGTCGTTTTATAAGATTACGTTCCAGTATCAACGCTTCTAAGACAGAACCAGTTTCTTCATGCTCCACCGTCTCGGCTATCTCAACCATCTTCTGTATTATTGGGCTGCGTGTCTTTGCTAAGTCACTATTTGTGTAGCTACGAACCCTGTCTCTAAGTGAGGTTGCCTTACCAATATACAGAATCTCATCATCTGCCTTGAAGAAATACACACCAGGTGTATCAGGCAGATCCTTAATTTGTTCCTGTATATTAGTCATAAAACATCTTCACAATACAGGATAATTAGACTGATTATAAGTATCTCATATATATACAAATAAATATATAAATGTATTATCTAAATAGAACTAAAACTTTCACTCAATATTTCAAACCAGCTAATCTTTTAGGTTAGTTGGTTTTACTACTTGACACAAGTATTTGATGTTGTATATTACATACAGTAGAAACCGTTCATTTGAAATAGGACCCATGACTAAAAATAACGAAGGTAACTCAAATATCGATAAAGTAAAGAAGTTAATTCAAAGACTGACCCAAGTAAGCAAAGATGTTCTGGATAATATATCAGAATTCATAGCTGAAAAACCGAAAATGTCCGCAGTTATTATAGGGGTAATTGCATTTTTTATTGCTAATCAATTACTTCTCTTCCCTATATTCAGTCCTGAGTTAGGGGAACAAAGGCAGATTTCAAACATGCTTCAGGCAATGTACAGCGAAAAAGGTTCCTTTATGTTTTTCTCGTTCTGGTCACATCTTGGCGTGGCACTAACAGTTTACCTTCTCGCCAAATTCACTATAGAGAAGGTGTATAAGAAGTAAGGTGTAACATAATTCAAAAAAATCCGGTAAGTTACACAACACTTACCGGATTTTTAATTTATTATCATACATCCCATCTCTTATCTCCAAAGAAGTGCTCTAAAGAACTTCTTTCAGGTACTCCCCCGTCACTGAGTCATCATTTTTTACAATCTGTTCTGGGGTTCCTTTTGCAACAATCTTACCACCATGCTCTCCACCTCCAGGCCCCATATCAATCACGTAGTCAGCATTTTTAATAATATCCAGGTTATGTTCAATAACCATTACCGTGTTTCCTTTATCAACCAGCTCCTGCAAAATCTCGGTTAGCTGCCTCACATCATCATAGTGCAAACCAACAGTTGGTTCGTCTAGTAGATAGATAGTCTTCTTCGTATGTCGCCGGTACAGCTCAGAAGCAATCTTGATACGCTGTGCCTCACCACCAGATAGCGTGGTAGATGGCTGACCTAACTCTAGATACGAAAGTCCAACACGCTCAAGCGTCTCTAGACGGTCGGCGATTGGTGGTATGTCATCGAAGAACTCACTCGCCTCCTCGATTGTCATGGAAAGTACCTCAAAAATATTCTTGCCTTTGTATTTAATATCCAACGTATCCTCGGTAAATCGACGGCCGTTACAGACCTCACAAGGAACGTGAACTGTTGGCAGGAAGTGCATCTCAATCTTCTGCTCACCTTTACCTTTACAGGCCTCACAGCGACCGCCGGATGTATTAAAGGAAAAGCGACTCTTGGTGAATCCACGCACCTTTGCCTGCTTGGTCTCGGCAAATAGGTCACGAATGTAATCAAATGCACTAGTGTATGTAGCCGGGTTTGAGCGACTTGAACGCCCGATTGGTGACTGATCAATCATCACTACTCGAGCCAAATACTCGGTACCAGAAAACTCCTTACAATTAATCGGATCCTGAGCTGCTGTTCGATCATGGTAGATGCGCTTGAGATTTTTGTATAGAATATCGTATAAAAATGATGATTTACCTGATCCGGACACACCACTCAAGGCAATCAAGCGTCCTAGAGGTAGCTCAACATTAAGATCTTTTATATTGTGTCGTTTCCCCTTCTTGATACGCAGGTGGCCACTATTCTCCTTACGACGCTCTTCGGGATACGGTGTTACCGTTTTGCCCTGTAAATACTGCAATGTTAGGGACTTTTTGGCTGCCTTGTCATCCTTCATGAGTTTTTTTACTGGTCCATTTGCCATCACCTCACCTCCGTGAACACCAGCCCGAGGCCCGAGGTCTAGCAGATGATCTGATGCCTCTATTGTCTGTCGGTCGTGCTCAACAACCAGTACTGAGTTACCGATATCTCGAAGATTCTGCAACGTTTTAACTAATCGATCAGTATCTCGTGAATGAAGTCCGATGGTTGGCTCATCTAATACATACAAAGCACCGACAAGCTTACTTCCCAGCTGGCTAGCCAGCCGAATCCGCTGTGCCTCACCACCTGACAGAGTATTTGCCCGTCGATCAAGCGTTAGATACTCAACACCTACATCAACCATAAAAGACAATCTGTCCGCTATTTCTCGGGAAACAACATCGACGATTTTTTGCTTGGCACCAGATATCTTGAAGCCTCCATACCATTCTAGAGCACCTTCGACTGTCAGAGCAACAAAATCAGATATATTTATCTTTTCACCATCAGCTGTAAGAAATACATTTCTAGCTGCTTCACGAAGACGGGCACCCTCACAGTCCGGACATGGTTTGCTGCCTCGAAACTCAGTCGTACCAAGACCGTTACATGTTGGGCAAGCACCATACGGTGAGTTAAAGGAAAAAAGTCGAGGCTCTACTTCTGGGAAGGAGTATCCATCATACGGGCAGGTGAACTGAGATGACATTAGATCTCCTCTGGTATTTCGCCCCTCTTCATTATTATTATCTTTTGCACCCTTTCCATCCTTTACAGGATCACCGATCCAGACACGCACCAGCCCATCCGCCTCATTCAAGGAACGCTCCACAGCTTCAGATAGACGGTCGCGTACATCATCGGCGGATTTCGTAAAGTCACTAAGTGAAATAGCGTCTACAAGCACATCAATATCGTGTGTACTGTGCTTTTCTAGAACAATCTGTTCACGAAGACGTTTTGTCTCGCCATCAATCAGGACCTGACTGTATCCTCTCTCAAGAAGGTCATATAGCAGCTGGTAGTACTCACCTTTTCGTCCACGTATGATTGGTGCATAAATATACACCGCCAGATCATCGGGGCTGTTTGCCTCTTTTTTTTTCTTCTTTACCTTGTCCTGAATAAGTCGCTGAATCTCCTCAGATGATAATTTTTCAATTGGACGTTCACACTCAAGACAGTGTGGAGTTCCAACACGAGCAAACAGAATACGTAGATAATCATACGTCTCGGTAATAGTTGCTACGGTTGAGCGAGGGTTGTTTGATCGTGATGACTGATCAATTGAAATTGCTGGTGAAAGACCAATAATTTCATCCACATCCGGGCGCTGCATACGATCAAGGAACTGCCGAGCATATGAAGAAAGTGACTCAACGTACCGTCGCTGCCCCTCCGCAAAAATAGTATCAAAAGCTAGTGATGATTTACCTGATCCAGATACACCAGTTATAGCAACCATTTCTCCACGAGGAATCTCTACATCAATATCCTTGAGGTTATGCGTTCGAGCTCCAACAATTTTAATTTGATTGTTCATTTATTTATAGAAATACTTATACGCCGCATGCAGAAATATAGCACACAGTAGTGCTATGTAGTAGCACTAGAAAAATTTTAGAATTTAAAAAAGTTTATTAGTTTTTTACACCGTGCTTTTCAATAAGCTCACCTGTTCTCTTAACAATCTCATCTAGTGAATGGTTTGCCTTAACGATAAAATCAACTGCGCCTAACTTCTTTCCTTTTTCAACATCTTCCTTCTGACCAAGATTTGACAGAAAAGCAACAGGAATGTCAGCAACCGTTTCGTCACTTTTCAGCTTTTCAAGTATTTCAAACCCGTTCATTCCCGGAAGAATAATATCAAGCATAATAATGTCTGGTTCCTCATCATGTGCCTTGCGCAAAGCTTCTTTGCCGTCACCAGCGTGAACCACTCTAAAATCAGCTGCCTTGAATTTCTTAACAAGTATCTCAATAAGAAAGCTGTCGTCTTCAACTAGTAGTAATGTGTGTTGGTTATCCATGATGGTGTAATTATATTTTAATCTTGTATTTGTGCAATTGGTAACTGTATATAAAACGTAGTCCCTTCTCCTTCTTTTGATTCGAACCATATTGTACCATCATGCTCATCAATAATCTGTTTTGATATATATAATCCGATACCAGTTCCGTCAGTTTTAACCTTTGTAGCATTATCTGCACGGTAAAACTTAGAGAAGATTTTATCTTGTGAATCCGGTGGAATTCCAATTCCATCATCTGCGATCTGTATCTGAACCATATCACTGCCGTAATCATTGGTAACATGGACAGATGCGTCTATATTAACGGTACCATCAGTAGGAGTGTACTTCAACGCATTGTCTATAAGATTACGAATAACAATCTTCAGTTTTTCTTTATCCGCCTTAACTTTTGGTAATGATCCTTGTGGCGGATTAAAAATGATGTCAGCCTGCTCAATGATACGCTTATTTGCTCGAGCCTCGTCCGCATACTCGTCTATCATAGCAACTATATCTATGGGCTCAAAGTTATATCCATCTTGCCCTGACTGTAGTCGATCAAGATTAAGCAACGCATTTACAATTTCAAGCATATTTTGAGTACTTCTATACCCGCGTTGAGCAATCTTCTTCTGCTCTTCATCTTTTATTTGACTTGCCAGTATCTCTAACGACCAACGAATAGATGATAATGGCGTTCTTATCTGATGAGCAGCTACAGTAACAAAGGTTAGTTTCATGTCCTCAATAAATTCATCCTTCGTAATATCATGAAGCATCACCAGGGTGTAGTTTTTACCATCTTCTGTCTGAGCAACCTCTACATCAACCTCAAAAGTCTGCTTGTCTATCTTTATTTTTTTAGGCTCTCCTGGATTTGCATTAATCAGTGTCAGTAGCTCACTAAGCTCTGTTCGGTCGCTAAGAGAATCAATTGATTCACCGCATATCTTTGACCGATCAACGGACAAGACATCAGCAGCATGAGCATTTATTGTATCGATTCTCCCCTCATCATCTATTACAAGCAAACCGTTGCGCATACCGTCGATAATAGCTAGTGTTTTCTGGTGCTCATAAGCTGCGGTACCGACGCAGGTCACATCAGGGACATCACCATCGTTTGACTGCTGCTTACTTTCAACGTCAATCTTCTTGGTCTTGTCTGGAGCAGCTGGAGGATCAATTAACACTGGTGATATACCAACGTAGTAGCCGGTAAGTTCATTACTAGTGTCACGCCGTGGTCCAACAGTAACTACGACCTTCTTTGTCTTAGCATCCTTGGTTTTCATTGTTAACTGCTTCTCCTCTGCTCCACCACCAGGCATTTTGTCGACCAGTTCCAACAAGATATTGAGCTGATCTTTCTCTATAAAGTAATCCGACAGCAGCTTTCCCGTAGATTCATTCTGAGAAAAATGACTTACACGAGTAAAGGCTTCGTTAACCTCTACAATAACTTCATTTGAATTTATTATACAAACAGCAAGAGGCAGAAAAGAGGTAAATTCCTCCATGTATGCCTCTAAATTATGCAAATCTTCCGCAAGGTCAGAGTTCTGTGAATTGTTATGGAGATCTGTTTCCACGATATTAAAAACCTGGATTAATTGCCAAATCTACTATTCATTGTACCGTAGTCAAAGTCCTAAAGACAAAGAAATAAAGTGGTATGTTTACTTTTCTTCCTCCTTCATCATTCGTTGCAGTGTTGCTATTTCATCCCTAATTAAGGCGGCTGTTTCAAAATCAAGCTCCTTCACAGCATCATTCATTTCCTGACGCTTCTTAGTTATTACCGCTTCAGGGTCCTTATCAAATGCTTTTTTGTCAATTTTAATCATTGAGTCCACTGTTTTGTCATGCTCAGTCAGCATGTCATCAGTAATCGAACCTACTTTTTTCTCAATAGTCTTCGGTGTAATATTGTGTTTTTTGTTGTAGGCAAGCTGTATTTCGCGACGTCGCTCTGTTTCGCTCATCGCTCTTTCCATAGATCCTGTAATCTTGTCTGCATAAAGAATCACACGCCCATCAACGTTACGAGCCGCACGGCCCATAGTCTGGATTAAAGAAGTTTCACTACGAAGAAATCCTTCTTTGTCTGCATCCAATATTCCTATCAATGATACTTCTGGTAGGTCAAGTCCTTCACGTAGAAGGTTTACACCTACAACAATATCAAAATCACCGCTTCTGAAGCTGCGTAGTATCTTGATTCGTTCCATAGTATCAATTTCACTATGCAGATAGGCTGATTTTATATCTGCTTCTTCAAGATACGCATCAAGATCTTCTGCCATCTTCTTTGTAAGCGTGGTGATTATAATGCGCTGACCATTTTCAATAACTTTTTTAGATTCAGTAATAATATCCTTTACCTGCCCCGGATAATCATCATCAGGCTTTGCAACAACCGGACGAACATCTATTTCGGGATCAATTAAGCCTGTCGGGCGAATAATTTGCTCTACGACAGCTGGGCAATTATCAAACCCTTCTCCGGACTCGATATCACGATCCGGGCAGCACTTTTTAAGCTCGTATTTACCAGGAGTAGCAGTCGTATAAATCGTCTGCCCTATCCGTTCTTCAAACTCGGTAAATTTAAGCGGGCGGTTATCCATCGCACTTGGAAGACGAAACCCATGCTCAACCAGATTTTCTTTTCGAGCTCTGTCTCCTGCGTACATGCCGCCAATTTGAGGAACCGTAACATGAGACTCATCGATCACTGTAAGAAAGTCAGGATCACCATTCTTCTTATGTGGAAAGTATGAAAGTAATGTATCAGGCGGTGCACCAGGGGTTTTTCCAGAAAAATGACGAGCGTAGTTTTCAATACCATTGCAGTATCCAACCTCTCGAATTAGTGCTAGATCATGCCGTGTTCTGCGCTTTAATCTATCTGCTTCAAGTAATTTTCCAGCATCATTCATTTTCTCGAGCTGATTTTCAAGCTCTTCTTCAATTGATTCTGTGGCTCTGATTATCTCGTCTTCGGTGGATACAAAGTGCTCTGCAGGAAAAAGAAAGAAATTCTCTACAGGTGAAATAATTTCCCTGGTCGTAATATTTATCTTATCTATGTGAGCAATTTTTCCAGCCATAAACTCAATCCGGTACATTACCTCTTCATTCACCGGTACCACTTCTATGTTGTTGCCTACAGCACGAAATGTTCCTGGCTTTGGAGCTGTATCATTTCTTCTGAAGTGCATGTCAACAAGCAGGCGCGCAAACTCCTGTCGACCAAGCTTCATACCAACCTCCATTCGTTGATTTATCTCTTGATATCGTTCAGGTGAACCCAAGCCATAAATACATGACACTGAAGCAACGATAATGACATCCTCCTGTGTAAGAAGGGCTTGTGTCGAGGCGTGCCGCAGACGATCAATCTCCTCATTGATTTGTGCCTCCTTCTCAATATACGTATCACTTCCAGACACATAAGCTTCCGGCTGGTAGTAGTCGTAGTATGATACAAAGTAATGCACAGCTGCATCCGGAAAGAAGTCTCGGTACTCCTGTGTCAACTGTGCTGCCAGCGTCTTATTGTGAGCAATGACAAGTGTTGGTTTATCAATGGTCTCAATCACATTAGCAACCGTAAACGTCTTACCAGAACCAGTAACACCAAGTAGAGTAAGATCCTCTTTACCGGACGCAAGTCCGTTTGTGAGGTCTCTGATTGCAGCAGGTTGATCGCCAGCTGGTTCAAATTCTGATTGTAATTTAAATTTCTGAGACATATATATAAGTAACCTTGCTATAAAGCAATCTTGTTCTTAGCCTTATTTTGTAATAGAAATTAACTTAGCTGCTGCCGAAGATACTCACGCGCACCAACCAGACCAACATCATCCTGAAGAATTGCACGTTGCAGCGTTGGTACCTCTGGTAGTATCTTCACCTTTCTTTCTAAAGCCTTCTGCATATAGGCAAAGGACAAGAATTCATTACGGATAATCATTGAGCCTCCGAGCACAATAACGTCTGGTGCCCACATAACTATCACGTTGTTCAGTGCAGCGACCAGACGATCCTGAAACTCACTCCACAGCTTCTCATCCTTTACGTCTACAGCGTTCTGCCCCGTTCTATCTTCAATATTATGACCAGATAAATAATACTCGAGATGCCCCGGGATATGACCTTCATCAGGTATAGATTCACCAAGTGAAATAAAGTCGCTGATATCCATAATCTGATGTCCGGGTTCAAACCCAAACCGAGCTGCGTCAATCTTGCCGTCGACGATACGACAGCCACCAACTCCGGTACCAATCGTAAGATAGGCAGTGATACCAGTAGACTTCCCGGCACCTTGCCAAGATTCACCAAGCGCACCAAAGGCAGTGTCATTAGCTATGTAAACATTTTCTTCAGGACAAATATCCTTAAAAAAGAATGCAAAAGATGTGTCTGTCCAGCCAGATAGATTCGGGGATCGAAGCATCTTCTTTTCTTTCATATCTATAACTCCAGCCACACCGATAGCCACGCCTTTAACAGACCCATCAAGACCTTGAATAATATCTATCACCTGTTCCATACCTTCATGTATCGTTCCAGGGGTAGAAATCTTTTTCACAATTTCAACTTCACCATTCATGTCATCGCTTTGGGCGATGCGTGTCTTTGTTCCACCAATATCAATAAGGATATACATAGCTTAATTCTTTTCCATCTTAGCACGGGCAATATCCTTATACGTTTCAACTTCCGGCTGATTAAAGGTATTGATATTCAGAAGATGCCCAAGGTACATAACAATTAACTGCTCAAGCATCAGGAGTTGTCCAATTGTTCTTGTGTCAAAGTTCTCAATACGAATATCAACAAATGGTCTGTCATTTTTTCTAAACGACTCTACTGTTGCGTCCCCTAATGCATTGTAAAGATCACTTGATGTATGATTTTTGAGATGAGATAGGCTATCAACCAGCAAGCCTTCATCAGTAATTATTTCATTAAGATCCCCAAACGATGACTTTTCACGTACAAATATTGTAAAGAAGTTCTTAGGCCCACCGAGCTGAAGCTGGAAGTCAGCATGCAGGTCACGTGGAGCGATGCTGGTTACAGGGTATATTCCAGAAAATACTGGCTCTCCCCGACGATTCTTTTGCTTTCCAGTACTTTCTGCATACAGCTGTCGTATCCAGCTACCAAAGCCCTCTGCTCGTGGAGTAAAGAAGTAGTGATTAAGAATACGCTTCCCGTCCTGCGTATGTGTGTACAGAATAGACGCAAGTGCTGCTGCTGGGTCACTTGTCGGCCGGCCGGATAAACAGGCTGTGCGAAGAGACTCAGCCCCTTCTACAAGCTTTTGGACTGAAATGCCGGCCAACATTAATGGCAGTAATCCGGCAGCAGAGAATATACTAAATCGTCCACTAATCTGTTCAGGAATACTTGCTATCTTAATATCAGATTTTTTCGCCAACTTTTCCAACTCGCTACCTGGCTGAGTTACAACGACAACCTGTTCCCTGACGGCCTCTGGAGAAAAAATACCACCCAGCTTTCTAAGTAAGATATTTGCGTTAGCAATAGTTTCGACCGTTCTTCCAGACTTGCTAATTACACATATCGCAATTTGACCAATATCTGGTTTTTTCTTCTGTAATAGTGACAAAATATCACTGATGCCAAAGGCGTCCAGCGTATCTATTGTGTGTAGATCAATATTAGTCTCAGATGAGAGTAAATTATATACCGCCCGACTACCTCGAGCCGATCCACCCATCCCCACCACCACGACATCAGTTAATTGATTTCCTGATAGGGATTCTTTCACCCTTTCAAGGGAGGGGATTAAATCATTATCAGTAACTAGAGACAGAGTAGATTCAGGGGAATTGTATCCATCTTCTTTTAGAATCTCCTTTAAATTGTCTCTGTACGATGAAATACGAGAAATATGTGTCTGCATATCCGCATCGGTAACTCCGCTTGTGTGTAGATGATTTATCTCCATGCCAGCCATTTTTTGTTAAGTTAGTTAGTAACTCAAACTGATCACTACTCTTTATCAAAGTCCATTGGTTCACTAGGGGAGCCATCGGCATGATCGGGAAGGTCAATATCAGCCTCACCATCATCGAGTAATTCAATATCACATTCATCTTCTAAAATTTCCTTAATTTCATCAAGTCGTTCGCGATCCTCTTCATCCTCTTCTGAAAGAGATGCATCGTCAATATCAGGGTTCGTGAAATCATCTTCCTCAAGTCGACGACGTAATGCTTGGTACTCATCAAGTAATTCTTGACATCGCGTATCAATATTAGGCATATGAAATAAATTAGTTAATCGTATATAATCATACGGGTAATTAAATGTCGCCTCTCCTTTTTACCTTATTTTTCGTCTGATGCAATGCGATCCGTAATTTTCTGTCTCCTTTTTTTTATTTCGTCCACAGCTGCAGTTCGTAACTCATCACCATGTTTCTCCACAGTGGCGGAAATATTCTCCCAGCTCGACTTAAGTTCATCTCGAATAATCTCGATCTCAGACTCTTTTCTTGCTCGTTCGGTAGCGAACTTTTCTACCGCCTTATCAACGATCTCTTCATATGTGTCTTTTGTAACAGATTCAGCCTCTTCCAATTTATCCAGTACTTCTCCTTTTGTTTTAAGAATCCAGCCCCGAAGATTCTTGCGTCTTTCCTTACCATTAGGGCCATAAAAATAGACCGCGCCGGCAGCTAGAGCGGCTGATAGCCCTGCAACAATTCCAGTATGTGAGCCCTTCTCTTTGTTTGTATTTTCACTCATAAATTATATATATTAGTAGTTTGTAATAGGCAACTTACTCATCAGTGTCTTGTTTTTTTGGTTTCAGTACACGACGGATAAATCTAGCTGTCGTAACAATACCCAAAAGACCACTCAATCGCTCGGCTTTATGTTTAACATTACGTCGGAATTCGTCAATATCATCCAGTACATGAACAGCCTCTTCGCGAACAACTTCCATTATAATATAAATATCACGAATTAATTTAATTGCAAAGACGAGAAGTATGGAAAGCAGAATTCCAATCACAAGCACAACCACAGTTGTGACGAAGAAAAAAATGTCAGCCTGTATGATTGATTCCATAGTTTATCCTTTTGTGTATACTTCAAACTCTTCAAGGTTTTCTCCAGGCCCAACTTCCTGCAGATTGAGCTCTACACCCTGACCATTGTAGGTAGCTTTTATACTTGCTGATTCAGAAGCTTCAAAAGTCACCTTAAATCTCTGTGTTGAGATAACTTGTGCACACACCTGATCTGGATCCTCGACCTGGCTAGCAAAGTTAATTGTGACCTGCTCAGGCATTGATTCGGCGATAGTTACGTCAGTTGTGAGTAAATGACACGGTGTAGGTATCTCTGCTTCTCCTGCAATAATGTGAACACCTTCTTCACTGTTGTACTGATGCGCTGCAGTGATTAGATTGGGTACAAATGATGACTCGGTAGATGTAGAGACACCACCAACATCTGATGGATTTTGTGCTTTATTGTTTGTGGTTAAGAACACACCACCCACAACAATTGCTATAACTACGACTCCGAGACCTATTAATGCATTTCTAGACATAATATTTGTAAGCCAACTTAATTACTAACACCTAACGACGAATTCCATCACCAAAACGCCGACTTCTGCTCCTGGATTCAGTTCGTTTTTGTGATGAAAAGCTTGAGTATCGACTCTCGAATGAAGGTATGACACTCATATCAGAGACATCATCACCTCCTGAAGAAACAGCAAAACGTAGACGCCTTCCGAATAAAACAGCTACTAGAAGTAAGGCCAGTAGATAAAATCCTACTGTTAATGCAGTATCTGCGACTATTCCGGTTTCCGGAATTTCGTTAAGACCAACCGTTCCGGCTGCGGCTGACTGATCACCGCTTCCATCTTCTGCCTGAGCGATTGTGTTGTCATTTGTGGTGGCTGACATTGTGCCGTCACTGTTTAGAATTGTCAGGACTATTGAGTCGGTTGTTGTTCCACAACTGTTGGTAGCACTGAACTGAAGTGTGTACTCACCGACCGACTGAGATGTCGGAGTTCCGGATATTTGCCCGTTACTGTACTGAAGCCCGGATGGTAGTGGTGAGTCTAATTGATATGATGCATCACCATCAGAAACTACAAAATAAGAGAAGTTGCTTCCCGCTATTGCTAGTACACTATTGCTTGAAGAGATGCTAAAGTCAGGCTCTTGACACTGATTTTGGGCAGACTGCGCATCTGTAATTTGTGGAGCTAAGGCAAATGTAAATACGAAAGATATGGCTATTATTAAGGCTGGAATTTTTTTATTATATTTCATGTAAATAAGATATGTGTGGTTAATTGTTTGTATTATATCACGGTCAACTGATGCATTAATCACCTGCCTTAATCTCAGCTTCTACCACCACTCTATTCTCTCTAGCACCAAAGGTAGTACAGGTGGAGAGCGTTAACTTACCTCGCCCTGACACAAGTGATACAAGTCGATCTGACGCATCTGCAATCTCCACAGATGTTACTTCATATATCACTTCTTTTCCATTTTCATCTGACACAGTTATCTCATCACCAATCTCGACATCATCCAGACCATTAAAGGCTCTGTAAGAATCATTAATTACGGCAGCCAATCGACTAGAGTGACCAAATAAAAACATGCGCCTATCGCCACCAACGCCTCCAGACCCTGGATAATGCACCGCCCCACTCTGCAAGGCGGCGTCTAAAGCAGATACCGATACCTCATTTGGTGTTGAGATGTCTACATCAATATCAACAGAGTCAATTTTTATATTTCGTGGAGCTTCACCAGCCTCCTTGTTATCAAGTAATTCCTCAGATGGATTTGGAAGTATCGGTCGTACCGGTCGTTCATAAGTTAATCGACTTAAACTGGTTATATTTAATATTTGATATTTTACTTGTTGGTTGAACTCACTAACCTCGGTAGGAACTAACCCAAGAGAAGACAACCCTACATGTACTCCCAAAAAAAGAATTACAATTACTATTATTGAACCAAGTCCTGCTGTGGAATATTCTTCGTTATTTAGCATAAAGAATCATTGAGAGCATTTTATATTACCCTTCAAACAAACTAACGATCAAGCTGTCGATACAGTCGACCGGTAAAAAGAAGAATCGCAAGCCCGATTATTAGCAGTGTACCTTGATTTTCC
>Ga0306900_1000045_pt1 | contig 78024 bp, 82 predicted proteins | sample AntRauMFilla3765_FD_190416 | JGI IMG/M metagenome (GOLD analysis project Ga0306900, IMG submission 190416) | Saline lake microbial communities from Rauer Islands, Antarctica - Metagenome Filla 3 #765 (v2) (version 2) | ecosystem: Environmental > Aquatic > Non-marine Saline and Alkaline > Saline ... | reverse complement strand
ACTCACCACGTCTCCGACAGTGTTCAAGCGTGGTTCGAAACGGCGAAGCCGTTTCGTCATCACGAAAGACGCGATGCGTCTTTCGAACGACGACAAGAAGCGCGCACTGTCGGTTGTGGCTGAGTGTCCATTCGGTAGGAGTGGGACACTCCGAACCACCCGTGAAGGGAAGTCGCCTGCGGAGTCTGGAACCGTCCCCAGAACGTTTCGCGTTCTGGTGTGCGAACGAATCGCAGAGCGATTCGTCAACGCTGTGCCCACGTCGGGTGCAAGTTTCGACGCCGAAACAGGAAGTCGTTCGAGAATCGAAGATTCTCGTGATCCCGAAAATCTCCGATTTTCGGACGACCCTGTCCTCAACAAGCGAGGGGCGAGTAGCCCCGAGCGCGGTAGGGCAGGGTAGTTCACTCGCTGGTGATGCTTTTCTCTTTGATATCGAGCACCCACAGTGCCCTGTCGAGCGTGCGGAGGCTCACGTCGTACTCGTTCGCTATCGCCCAGCACGCACCGAGATACAGCAGGTACTCGTCAACAGTGGGGTCGTCGGAAAGCTCTTGCCCGAGGTATCCCGTTTCCTGTAGTACATTCCATGCCCGTTCGTCGATAACGGTGAACCGGTTGGGGTTGATGAACAGGAGAATTGCTGAGGCAACAGAGCCTGTCTAAGAATTCCGCCCCGCCAGTCCTCTTGACGTCGGCTGAAGATACCGCTACACGCTTCGACAGATCGATTCGTCCGTCGACAAAAAAAGAGCCGAGTTCAGTTATCCGGCGATCCCGTCCGCCACGTCATGGCTGTCCGGCCCCTGGCCGGACCGCCACAGTTTCATTGCTTGGTCGTTGTAGCCCTGCTTCCACCCATTGCTGGTTTTGAGCGTCTGACTCGCTGGATCTGTCGTGTTCGCCTTCGTCGTCCGGAAGCTCCACCTCCTCCGGAGGTGTGGGCTTCCGGCCACGTTTCTTCTGGCCCATCTCTTCCTCTTCTCGTTCTCTCTGGTGGATTTTCTCGACTTGCTCTGCTTTGAGTTGCTGTTCCTCGGTGTCAAGTCGGTTCTTGGCCTCCTGCAGTCGATTCAGCCGATCTTCTTGCTCCCGGAGTTCCTCCGGGAGCTCGTCTCCACGCTGTTCCGGGCCGTATTCGTCATCTTCGGCCTCGTCGATCTCGGCGGCCTCATCGAGAATGTCCTGGATTTCGTCGGTGATCTGTTCACGAGTACGATTTTGGTCGAGTGCGGCGTCCCCCTGGACGCGACGGCCGTCCAGGGCGACTTCGCCCATCTCGGCCATTCCAGCTTCCCGACAGAGGCGAAGAATCTCGACGAAGAGCACGTTGCCGAGTGCGCGACCGTCCAGCGTTTCGTCCTGAAGAACCGTCTCCAGGGGTGCGTAGACGTCCATCGGGTTGATGATCGCGTAACTGTCCGTCGGGATGTGGAACAGTGCGTCGACCGCCTCCCCGCTTGCCTGTGCAGCCAGCCGCTCAGGTTCGACGATAGCGTTGAACCGCTCTGTGTCCACCCACTCTCCCGAGTAGGGATTCCTGAACGCCACTTCGGACTCGACCGCCCGTGGCAGGTCTCGGATTGCCTCTGCAAACGAGACGACCTCTGTTCCGCTGTGTCGCTCCTCATACCACGCTGGCAGCGTTGCGTCTGCTCGACCGTCGATACCCGCGAACACCGTCGTTGTTTCTGGACTTCCCATGTTGTTCACACAGTCTCGGGACATCCGCGCCTGCGCCCCTCGCAGGCGCAAATAAACTCGGTGCGGGTGCGGGAACCTCGTCCAGAATGGTTGGTCGATGCGACTACGCCTCGCTCGTCTGGAGCTCCTGGTACCGACTTCGAACCGTCTCAATCGAAACCTCTGGGGCCGCCGCAATTTCTTCCTGGGTCGTCAGCAACTCGTGCTCGATGACGGCGCTGTACAGACAGCCTGCAGCCACTCCTGATGGACTCCGGCCGTTCGCCAGCCCCATCGTCGACGGCCGCCATCGCGAGCTCGTGAGCACGGTGCTGGACGTGCGAGGAGAGGCCGCACTTCGTCGCAACCTTCGGGATGAGTGACTCCGGCTGGACGACCGGTGTCTCGAGGCCGAGCTCGACGTTCAGGACTTTGTAGGCGCGTTTCACCTGGGCTTCAGCGCACACCGACACCTCCGCGACCTCGCTGACCGAGACGGCGAATCCGGCACACCGACACGTTGCGTAGACCGCTGCTGCCGCCATCGATTCGATGGAACGACCGGTGATGAGGTCTGCCTGCTGAGCCTCGCGATAGGTCGTCGACGCCGACTCTCGGACGAATCGTGGGAGTTCAAGCGCGCTCACCATCCGGGCAATCTCCGAACACGCATGCGCGAGGTTCCGTTCGGCCTTCGAGCGCCACTGTGCACGCCGGTGCTGCGTTCGCTGTCGGTTGAGTCGCCGCTGCTTCTCCTCTGAGAGGATGTTCCCCTTTACGTCCCGGCTCCACCCGATTTCCGTCGAGAGCCCCCGGTCATGTCGTCCCTGTGTGAGTGGAGATCCGGTTCGCTTCTGCTCATCGTCGAAGCGGGCGCGCAGAGTCCCTGCGTGGTCGATGTGGCACTCCTCGATGATGAGGCCACAGACCGTGCAGCTCGTTTCCCCGCCCTCCGTTGCAACTGCGCCGTCGCACTCGGGGCACGTCGTCTCGGTAGGTGGTGTTTGACCGTCCTCTTCGTCGAAACTCCGTCCATAGATGGCTTCCTGGCTCATTCGTTAACCGAGACGACCTGTTCAGGCCGCCCCGCACCCGTCAGGGGCGGCCCAAAAAACTGCGGAAAACTACTGCGGAAAACGTTCGACCGCGCTATTCGGGGACGACGAGTGCCGTAGCTCGACGATTCACGCAGCAAGCAAGGACAGAGAGGTGCCCGTTCTAGGGACGCAATCGACCGGATCTAGATGGGTCACTCCGGAATCGAGGGAGATTCATCTTCCCAGCGAATCGAGTTCAGCGCCGATGGGAACTGCTGTAGCCGTTCCTCAAGGACAGAGAGTGGGTGTGCGTCGAGAAACGTCGCTGCATGCCGATCAACAGGAGCGGCTTCGTAATTGAGTTGGATGTGACAGGGACCGAGGTCTTGACAGTCGGCGTTCTGATGGAAGCCGAGTATGAGGTTCCGTTCCGACTCTATCCAGTTTATGCGGTAATACTCGTAGTTGACCTCACTCGGGTACCAGAAGCGAATTTCGAGTCGAGCGGTTTCGACAGCATAGGATTCACCCAGGAACGGTTCCGGGTCAACGGTCGCGATGACGTATCGAGGCCGTCGACGAGAGGGTCGGTAGCGAACGTTCCTACAGCCGGGTTGTTTCGCCACCCGATTATGTACCTCTTGGAGGAGTGTCCGCTGGAAATATCGATCGCGATCGGCGAGAAAGATCATCAGTACGAATTAGCTCGTTGCGCGGTCGGCGACGTCCGCCATTTGCTCACGAGCGGATTCGACGTCCGAGTACAACTCCAGCGCGTGCTTGAGGAGTTGTCGGTCAGATTCGTTCTCACGCCAGAATCCGATTACGTCACGGCGTTCACGGAGCTCAGCGCTCGATAGCTCGCCGTCGGCGAGCGACTGTTCCAGCTCTTCCCACGTTTCGAGACCGTACTTCTCCTGCCACTCTTCGATTTCTTCGGTGATTTCCGTTAGCTCATTGCGGAGTTCCTCACGCGAGTTCTCCTCGATGAGTGTCCGGATTTCGTGGAAGAGTAACTGGGTGTGGTCCGGTTGATAGAGCGTCGAGTCGCCAGCCTCGATACGGCGCAACTGCCCTTGGTTCACGAGATCTTTCACCTCCTCGTTCGTCGTACTCCACGCTGCGTCTGCTTGGTCGCTGATCCAATTGACCGACCGCGGTTCGCGAAGCGTTTCGGCGACGGAACGAATGCGCTCGCGCGCGCTCATCGATTCAGCCCAGGACTCGACACCGTCTTGGGAGGGTTCGGGCATCGTTACTTCCTCTACCGGATGTGTAGGGAGCACACTCTCATATATCTTTGTACCTCTCAGTATAATCGTGATCCAAGGCCGGTTCGGTCTCGAAAAGTTATCGGCGAAACCGACCGTTCGGCTGCGGGACCTGCCCCGCCATAATCTCGAGGTTCGTTCGCCGGAGATGCTTACAGCCCTGCTCGCCGAGGGCGTGGCCACGTCGACGCCAGTCGGGGCACGAGCAGTGAACCTGCTCGACATCGACCTGGTAGGTACTCCCGCTTTCACTCCGTACTTCGTAGACCGGCCCGTTTTCAGTGAACTGAACCTCCATATCCTCCGTCAGCGCTCGTCGCGTCCGTGGGTCGTCGATGGAGTAGCCGCCGTCGCTGAGCGATGTCGATGGCTCTGGCTTCGGACAGGGTGTTCGGAAGTGCTCCTCACGGTTTCGTTCTTGACCACAGTTCTGGCAGCGGTAGAACCGCGTTCGGTAGCTATCGCCGTCAGTGAGTTCGATATCGTACTTCGTCGGGCGCTTCCCGGGGATTCGTTCACTTACGAGGGTGAGTTCGTGACCGTTCGGGTTGCGACTCTCTAACTGGACCGGTTCTGGGGAGTTGTCGTCGAGACATATGGAAGAGACGCTGTTTCGCGCCTCGCCCCTCGGGGCGCGAAAAACCGCGGTCGCTGCTCGTTACTTCCGTGCTTGCGGATACGACGTGTCCCAGGGTCGCGGGATGTAGCCGTGCGCGTCGATTTTAGCGTGGGGGCTTCAAACCGCTCCCTGAAAGCTATCTAGGTAGTCAAGCACATAACGGGAAACTGGGAGGTAACGGTGGCGCGTGCGAGAAGCGGCTTTAGAGTACTCACGAGCGGTGGACCGAGACAGTGGACTGACGAGTAGCGTGAACTATTGCTCAGGTGTCGTTCGTGCTGTCGTACATTTGCTCGAACTTCTGTTCACCGCAAATCAGCTCATCAACGCCGTCGGTGAGCGTTACTTCGCCGAATACGGTGGCCTGGTAGTACGTGTAGAGGCCGTCTTGGCCACGTTCGGTGCGCTGTCGCTTTTCTACGAGGCCGACATCAACGAGCTTGTTGAGGTGGTAGTGAAGCGTGCTGTCGTCAATGTCCATTTCGGCTTCCAGTTCTGTCGGACTCATCTCTCCATTGTGGACAAGGCGGTAGAGGATTTCGTAGCGAGTCCGGTGTCCGACGGCAGCATGCATTGCGAGGTACTCCTCAAGACTGAGGATACTGTCCTCTGGGAGGAGGTCCGCTGGATCCTCGGGGAAGTCCCCACCGACTGATTGAGTCGGATTCGTTGCCATCGTACGACACGGTACGGGTGAGAGACTCTTAGGTTTTCTCAAGCCGAACTATCTCAAAAATTCCCGTCTTTATATGTCTATAGTCAATACTCGCGCTCATGACTACTGAGGTCTCGCGTGACCTGATCGTTGAACGGTTCGGTGATGTGACGTACAACCGGTTTCTCTTCTACATTATGGGGCCGTACAAGTCCTTCAATCTCAACTACGTATTGAGTGAGGAGGACCGCCGAGACATCGAGGTCGATGACTTGCCAGGCCCACTCCGTCGCCTGTTCCAGAACAAAGCAGAAATCGATGGCGCACAGGCACTATTACGGCGAGTGCAAGGCTCGCTTCGTGTGAATCCTGGGGTGAATGCGTTTCTGGCGCTCGACGTCGATGTCCCGACGAGCGAGGTAGACGCAGCGACACAAAGCATCGAGTTCACCCGGTGCAGCAATGCAACTGCGTTCGTGCTGCCGTTTCTCGGGCACAACTTTGGCGTTGGAGAGGAGGCGGGAAGCATCTTGGAAGCCTATCTGAGACACACAGCGATCGGTTGACTTTCGTTCACGAAGCCGACGTGACGAGTGCGATGATCCGTTCAGCACAGGTCCGCTGGGACTTGCGTGTCGAAACGTACGAGACCGAGACTGAGCTCGTCGATAAGCTCCGTCTGTTTGCGGGCGGGATTATGCACCGAGAACGCCGCGGGGAACTCGATTGACCCGAAGGACACAGCGACCCTATGCAGCCCACCACGCTCCACGCTCGGGGAACGATACTGACGATCGGCCCGTCAGCGCCACGGAGACGCGCCCCTCGTACCAGCTCTTCGAGACTTCCCTGAGCACGACACGCTCGCCTTCTTCCATCCACGGCGCTTCGCTCGCCTTCCAGACCGTTACCTTCGTTTTCCCACTCTCGTCTTCGAGCCGCCGTCGACGACCCGCTCGGCCAGCCGCCGACTGATTGCCGCCCGCGACCACCCCGGCAGCATCCTCGACAACCGCACCGCTTCGCTGTTCACCCACCCTAGCTCCATCTGGGAGATCTGTTCACGCGCATCCGCCCGTTCGGGGTCCTGCCACGGGTCCACTGCAGCCGCCCGCTCTCTGAACTCGTAACGCTGCTCGATGCTCATCTCCCGAACCATCGTCCTCGTTCGCGCTTCTCTATCGGAGGCCTGTCGCCGGTCAAACCGCGTCGACGTTCGCTCGACCTCCCACTCCCGCGCTTCCATCCGCTCTTCGGCTTCCAGTGTCAGCCCGTATCGCTTCGCATCTGGGTGGTTGGTTCCACCTTCGCTTGGATCTCCATCTCCACCGTGGGTCGCAGGCTCGCCTCACGCTCTGCCACCTCGTCGATGACTTCGAAGCCGTCTTCGTCGAATTCCGTTCGTTCAGTGGTCTCTACACCGCAACTTCATTACCGAATACGTTCTTACTAGACATTGGAGTCCTACTCCGAAGGCGCTTCACCGCGCCCGACACCGCGACCTCACTCGCGGTTGTCTTCTCACACCGACCATTTCTCGTAGCGGCGGCCAAAACGGTCGATGGATGCACGAAAACCAGTACGCGCGCCGTCTCGCTGTGGCCGTGTCGCCAGCGGAGTGAGTCGAGTCGGGTTTCGAGCGCCAGCGCAGAAACCGACCGACCAACCCGCTGGCGTGCCGACCTGGGCACGAACCCGGCCTCGGCGAACAGGACGGCGAGCGGACGGGCCGACGACGACGTGGGAGGCATCCAGGAGAGATAGTCAGAAGCCAAGGGTGATACTCTGAAGTATGATACTCTAACGTACGATTCTCAGAATAATCATTATCTAGGGTCACGAAGGATCGGTATGGCAACGTTCGTAAACCGGACGGAGGAACTTGCTCGGCTACGGGAGCTATATGCCTCTGAAGACGCCGAGCTTGCCGTCATCTATGGCCGGTGTCGACTCGGAAAGACGGCGCTCGTCAAAGAGTCGCTAGATTTGGCTGAGAATACGGTTGTCTACCAGGCCAGGCAGAAGACGAGCGCGCTGCAGCTCAAGCAGTTCATCGATGCCGCTGCAGAGTCGTTCCCCGGGATCACGCGGATCCGAGACGACTGGGAGGAGGTACTGCGATATCTTGCCGAGCAGGACGCCATCGTCGTTCTCGACGAGTTTCCGTATCTGGTCGAGCAGGAGGACAGTCTCCCCTCCGTTCTCCAGGCGTTGTTCGATCACGAGCTGGACGATTCCGCTGCGACCTTCGTCCTCGTCGGCTCGTCGATCAGCATGATGGAGGAAGCGGCATTGCTGGGAAACAGTCCGCTCTACGGTCGATCGTCGCTGAAGCTCGACGTCAGACAACTGCCGTTCTGTGCGGCGATGGAGTTCTTCAACGACGCATACACCCCGGACGAGCAAGTGTCGACGTGGGGCGTCTTTGGCGGTGTTCCCTACTACTTAGAGGAGGTTAGCCCGGATGCGACGCTGGGGGAGAACATCCAGCAGACGGTTCTCTCACAACACGGGACGCTCCATAACGAACCGGATTACGTCCTGCGGATGGAGCTAACTGAGCCGACCCGGTACTTCTCGATACTGGAAGCAATCGCTGGGGGGAGTACGAGCAGAAACGAGATCGCCGGCGAAACCGGAATCGAGTACAATCAGCTCTCGAAGTACCTCAACCGGCTGTCGCGACTCCGGCTCGTCGACCAGCATGTCCCCGTCACCGAGCGGAAAGAGCGGAGCAAGCGGAGTCGGTACCGTATTCGCGACCCGTTCTTCCGGTTCTGGTTCCACTTCGTCTACGGCACTGGCGAACAGTATGACGAAATCGGGGCGGAAGCCTACGAGGCGCTGATCAAGCCGGAACTGGCAGATTTCGTTAGTGAGGCGTTCGAGTCGCTCTGTTGTTCTGCACTTCGGACGTTCTATCCTGAACGGACGATTACGGAAACAGGCCAGTGGTGGTACAACGAACACGAGGTCGACGTTGTCGGTCTTACGGCTGGGGACACGCTGATCACTGGTGAGTGTAAGTTCCAGCAGTCGCCACTGGGCTATGACGCCCTAGCGAGGCTCGAAGATCACGTTTCTGAACTCCGATGGTCTCCGCGGAGTGGTGGTGAGCGAGTGGAGCAGTATGCACTTTTCTCACGAAACGGCTTCAAGCCGTCCGTAGAAGAAGCGTGCGAGCGCCGAGACGACCTTCGCCTGTTCACCGTTAGCGATGTCGTCTTGGCACTCTCGTCCTGAGGGGAACCCGAGCGAACGCGCTGCCGACGTTGAATTGGGAATTCGGATAAGGGGGCCCGAGAAAACCGCAGGGGACAGTATCCCCCGACGAGGCTGTCGAGCGATATACCGTTACTGGAGTTCGTTGACGAGCGCAGCAACCACATCGTCAACACGTTCTCCGGCAAGACGACCCTGCCAGAAGTCAATATCCCCGTGGTCGATCGATTGAACACCCCAGGGGGTGATCCGGCTTTCATCCGGCGTTCCACCACGAAGCCAACTGGTCTCGGGGATCGCGATGAGGCCGTCCATCCAGGACTTCGTCGTTAGGGTCACCACGAATATACTGCTCGCCGTGGAACGGACGGCCCTCAAGGTTCGAGAGAACGAGCCAGGGCCGAGCCTCTTCTCCGCCTTTGAACGGGTCGTCACCGTAGACGACGTCACCTCGCTCGAAGACAGGGAGGGTTTTCTCGTCGGTCACTGCTCGTTCTCCTGGTTCGGATGCGGCTCGTCGGACGCGTGCTCGCGCCACAACTCCTTGTCTTCCTCGCCAAGCCGATCATTGAACAGGGCAGTCGCCCGCTCGTAGCCACTGTATCTTTCGAGCCGCTCGGTATCATCGGCTATTGCCCAGTACGGAGGCTTATGCCTTACAAATCCGCGCTCCTTGAGCCGCGAGAGGACGGCGCTCACCGTATTCGGATTCATCCCGGTCGCTTCGGCGATCTCGTTGCGCTCGAACGCCCGGTCGTTGTTCCGGGCAAGGAACCGGAGAATCCGTTCGGCATTGGTCTGGCCGTTGTCGAACTCCGAGTTCTGCTCGAACGTCTCGATATCGATGGGCATAGTTCCAGTTTGGCGTTTGTAGTGTATGTATGTTTTCGTCGTTTGTAGCCCGCTGAACGACCCGATACGTGGACCCGGACTGCCGATACACAGGCTCGATCGGACGGTTTTGGGGCTGATTTGGCGACGATAGCCCCGCGTTCAGCTCATCGACGACGTAGTTCCTGAAGTGTCTCGTACTCCAGGGTGGGGACGTCGTCGCTCGGAAGGGGGTGAGGCCGTCGATCCAGCAGCTCGCCACACCATTCACAGCCGTGGAGGGTCCGGTCTCCGAGGCAGAGGACCGACTGCTCAGAGGGAGGGTGTCGGCACACCGTCGTTGGGAGTGTCTGCTGCAGTCGCTTGCCGAGTGTCGTTTTCACCGCACTGAGCACCATCTTCGTCGTGTTGTTGTCGACATCTGAATGCGCACCTCGCCCGTGAGGTGCGCGAAAAAATCGGTTGCGTAGCGCTCATCTGCTGATGCCCAGGACCACCCCGACCCAGCGAAATTCATCACGACGACAACCTCGAATGCGAGTATCAGGCGACAGTGCCGTTGAAGCGGATGTACATTCCTTCGCAGGACCCACTGCTCGAAGAGTAGTACGAGAATGTAGAGAATTCGGATTGGGCGGCGTCTACAGCCGCGCTAAACACATTCACTATGGATAGATTCTGAGTCGTGAGTGCCGAGGCCTTACCTCCAGAAACAGACCAGTGAGCAGGTTCGATCGATTCTGTGCGCTCCCGCAGTATCTGTATCCTACCGCCCCTAATGGCCAACTAGTAATTAGCGCACACCGGCATAGTCGAATCATCTGGGTTGATGATATCCATTTTCAACCGGTTCACGGACTCAGCCGACACGGGAGCAGATTCCGACTCTTCAGGGGGCGACCCCGGCGATGCCGTCACCTGGGTGGTTCGATGGATTGTCCTGTATGGCGATCGGCGGGTGCTCGCACTCGTCACGACGATCGTCATTCTGGTGGCGCTACTGGCCGTCGGAACCCTCTGGGAGTTCGAGATGGAACGACTCGTTACGGAGACGCGAGCGGTCCAAACCTTGTTCAACACGCTGCTCGGTGGACTCATTCTCTTCGTTTCGGTCGTGCTCTCGATCAACACTGCAGCCCTCGCCCAGGAGTTCGCTCCGCTCCAGGTCAAACTGGCACGCATGGAGGAGTCCATCGAGTTCCAGATCGAACTGGAGGAACTCGTGGATGAGGGTGTGAGCCCGGCCGGACTCAAGCCGTTCCTCGAGTACGTTATCGGGGCGATCCACACCCAAACGGAATCGCTCCGGGCCTCCGAGAACTCGACCGGGGACGAGCGAGCCAGGGCGGACCTGCTCGCGCTCGTCGACGAGCTCGATACCGAACTGTCGCTGATCGGCAACCGCATTGGGACCACAGACCCGCAAGTCTCTGCCGTCCTGTTGAGTACCCTCGAGTACCCCTACGCCCGCCACATCAACGTGACTCGCCGGCTGAAATCCGTCCACCGGAACGAACTCACGGAGTCTGATCACGATTCGCTCGCGACACTGCTCGAAGTACTCACGATCCTCGCGTCCGGTCGAGAGTACTTCACGACGTTGTATTTCAAGCGGGAGCTCCGAAATCTATCGAGTAGCCTCCTCCTCCTCTCGCTTCCGGTCATCGTCTTCACGGCGTACGTCCTGCTCGCGATAGATGCTGGACTGTTCCCGCAACTGGGGTTCCTGGGGCTCGGATCGCGGCTCTTCTACATCAACCTCGCGTTCGTCATCGCGCTCTCCCCGTACGTCCTCCTCAGTTCGTACATGCTTCGCATCCTCACCGTGTCGAAACACTCCCTCGAATCGACCGTGTTCACCCTCGATTCCGATGCGGAACTGAAGTTCGAGTAGCCCGCTCGGCCGACAGCCAACCGACCGAACGCTCCCGGCTCGCTACCCGCTCCCGCTTCTCGAACGCCAAACTCCACCCGCACGTCGACGTCACGGCCGGTATCATGCGGCACGTATCGCGGCGCCGCCGTACCTGGCGGGCACAGGGTCCACGTTACCCCGACCGTACCAACCGAGTGGACAGCGAGGTGCCGCGACTGGCGTTCACGCGGCCGCGGGCGTCGTGAGGCTCTATAACTAACTGACAGCCGCCACCGGTCCAGGTATGGGAAGCCCCACGCGTCGAGAGCAGTTCCACGAGGAGAACAAGCGGCGCCGGTGGGCTATCGGCGTCGCGGACAGAGACGGTCGCGTGAGCGCGCTGGCTCCCTGTCGCACTGATCTGTCGGACGCCGACGAAACCGGGTCGCCCCGTGCCTAGCGGCGTCCGGATGGCGCTATCGACGGCGCGTGAGACGGTCGCGCTCGCACGCGACCGGAACCTCACGTCGCTGGCCGCGGGGCTCGCCTACTACGCGTTCGTCTCGATCATCCCGATCCTGTTGCTCGTCGTGGCATTCGCGTCGTTCTTCGGAGAAGGGTCGGTGGCTACCTACCTGATCGAGACGCTCGGCGACTCGCTCTCGCCGGCCGGTCAGCAGCGGGTCACCGAACTGCTCACCGACACGGCGGGGCGGGGCTCTGCCTCGGTGGTCGGCATCATCACGCTGGTCTGGAGCGCGTTGAAGCTCTTTCGCGGCCTCGACCGGGCATTCGAGGAGATCTACTCCGGCGGCGACGACGCGTCGCTCCTCGAACGGTTCCGGGACGCGAGCATCGTCTTCCTGGCCGTCGGCGCCGCCGTCACGCTGGTCGTCGGGGTGGCCGTCGCGCTGGCGAGGCTCCAGCTGGACGTTCCGTTCCTCGCTCCGCTCGGGCTCGTCGCACTCGTCGTCGTGCTGGTGGTCGCATTCCTGCCGGTCTACTCCGTGCTGCCGCCCATCGACGTCCCGCTACGGGACGCGCTGCCGGGCGCGGCCCTCGCCGCGGTCGGCTGGGTCGGGCTGCAGATTGGCTTCCGAATCTACACGCGTTATGCCGGCCGCTACGCGGCGTACGGCCTCATTGGCTCGGTGCTGCTGTTCGTTACGTGGCTCTACTTCGCCAGCATCATCGTGTTGCTGGGGGCGGCGGTGAACGCGGTTCGGCAGGGTATCGTGAGGTGAACTATCCACATGTTGCCGTCCCGGCGCCCTGCCAGACAGCTCATCGAGGAGATGCAGGCAGAAGCGTACTTCCCGGTCACCCCCTACGCCGGCGTCCGCGAGGACTGGGTGGAAAAGAACTGGGGCTACGAGGAGATCGCCTCCACCATCAATATGCCCACTTTCGAGGTCGATCTGGGGAACTGAGCCACCCTGCGGGCGAGGCGGACTGACGGGCGGGTCTCCCCGGCGAACCCGCTTACCAGAAGAACTGGAACAGGACAGCGAACGTGACGTAGGAACCCACCGTCGAGAGCACGGGCACGGCGTTCTGCATCAGGATGACCCGTGCCGTCGTCGTGGGGTCGAACAGGTCTGCAGCCGACGGGATATCGTCGGGCTCCTCCTCGCCCATCTTGGGCGCTGGCTCGCCCGGTTCGTCGGCGGCGAGTGCGCCCACGGTGACGTTTGCTTCCTCCTCGCCTTTCACACCGCCCGAGAGAGTGGCTGTCCGGGTGGCTCGCCCCCACCCCAGCCCGACGATGGAGGTCGTGGCGATAATGACGAAGGAGGCGGGGATACCGATGACCGACAGCGAGATGACGATGACTGAGGCGACGATGGCGACGATGATGGCCGCCGTCAGCGGGAGTTCAGTAATGTCGTTTCCCAGCGTGTCGAGGGTCCGGCGAGCGATGGTGAACGCCCCGACGGCGACGGCGACACAGCCCAGCAGAATCATCATGTTCAGGTCCACGCCGGCACCGACCAGCGGCGCGATGGCGTTGGCGATGTTCGACGTCCCCGAAGAGAACGCCATCAAACAGCCGATGACGACAACGACCACCGCGCCGAACAGCTCACGGCGAGTCGTGTTGGAGCCGGTCCGGGGCAGCGGGAGCGCGCCCGAGCGGTCCATCTCGACGAGTGGCCCCGGCGTGCTGTCGATGGCGACCCACTCGTTGATACTGGGGTAGAGATAGCGCCCGACCATCCCCGAGACCCAGAAGCCGACGACGGGGGCGACGATCCACCAGACTGCGATTTCGCCCATCACGACCCAGCTGAGCTGGTCCGTGGCAACGCCGAGCCCGGCGATGGAGCCGACGGCGGTCATCGATGTCGAGGCTGGGACTCCGAAGTAGTTGCCGACGAACAGCGCCCCGCCGATAAAGAAGAGCACGACGATGCTCGTCTCGATTGTGAACACGCCAGGGTCTGTGATGAGTTCGCTGCCCAGCTTCGCGACGACGCGACGGCCGATGGTCCACGCGCCAACGAAAAAGAAAACGGCCATCAGCGCCGCGGCACCCGTCTTCGAGATGGCGCCAGCACCGACGGCCGGCCCGAACGCCGGCCCGGTCGTCGAGCCGCCAATGTTGAATCCGACGAACAACGCGACAAGGATGCCACCGAGCAGAAGTAGTTCGACCATATCGGGAGGTGTGGTTCCGCTCTCTTAAGCAGTCGGACCTAGAGCGCCCGAGCACCGACGACTGTGGAGCGTTGCTTACTCTGCTCGCTTTACGAGGTTCAGCAGGTCGAGGGTGCCGGCGCCGTGGTAGGTCTCGCCCTCGTCGGGCATCGCTGCAGTCTCCTGAATCAGCGATTCGACCGCCTCGACGGAGGCGTCGGGCCGGAGTGAGCACACCAGTGCGACAGCGCCTGCGACCTGTGGGGCCGCCATCGAGGTGCCGGCCTTCCAGCCGTAGCCGCCGGGAATCGTCGAAAAGACGAGGTCGTTGTACGCCCGGAAGTTCCCGGAGCGGATCTCTTCGAGGTCGTAGTTACCACCGGCGGCGCTCACGTCCACGGCCGAGCCGTAGTTCGTGTAGGGTGCAGGGTCGCTCGTCGGCTCCTCGAGGCGGTCCCCGGTGAGCCACTTCGACTCATCGTCGTCGTGTTTATCGCCCCAACTAAAGCCGATTGGGCCGGTCGCGGCCACGCCGAAGACGCCGTCGGCCTCCGTGGGGAGGCTGAGTATATTCTCGGCGTCCATGTCGAGTGCTCCGTTCCCGGCCGAATTGACCACGACAGTTCCCTGCGAACGGGCGTAGGCAGCGACCTGACTGATGATCTGTTCCAACTGGCGCAACACCGGGTACTCCTCAGTGTCGGCGACGGTGTAGCCGACGCTGTAGTTGATGGCGTCACAACCGATGCCCGCGGCGTAGGCCCACGCAGCGAGGCCGTCGCCGAAGTGGCCCTCAAGCCCGGAGAACATTCGAAGCGAGACGATTTCGGTGTCCGGGGCGGTGCCGAGCACACCGCCAGCGGGCCCGTCGTTGCTGTTGGTCGCGGCGATCGTGCCGGCAACGTGGGTGCCGTGGTCTCCGGCCCCGTTGGGCCGCCAGCCGAACGGGTCGGTCGTGAAGTTGGCCGAGAGTTCCTCGTTGACGACGCCAGCCAAGTCGGGATGGCTGTCGTCGACGCCTGTGTCGACGACGGCGATACGCGTGCCAGCGCCCGTGGTCGTGTCGTGGACGACCTTCCCATTCTCGGGCTGGTCGGTGAGGTCGTTGCTCAGAAACTGCGACCGCTTGTCCCACTGGAGTTCGCTGTTCGAGGGATCGCCGTCGTGGATGTGGTTCTCGCTGGTCTCGCCCGTCGTGGGCCCGGCCGCTTCTCGAACGGCGCCCATGTCGTCGTCGCTCATGTCGAGTTGGACGTCCGAGACGGTGGCCGCTTCCGTGCCCACCCGGCTCTGCTTGCCCTGGGCGACGAGCACGTCAGCCTCCGAGAGGTCGTGAATGATGGTGACGCTAGTGGGTATCTCCGATTCGTCCACCTCGCGGAGATTGATGAGGAAGCGGCCGGGCTTCCCGACGCGCTTGGCGCGTGCGGTGCCGGTCGTCAGTGTCGCGCCGCCGATGATACCCGCTGTACCCTTCAGGAACGTTCGTCGGTTTCGGTCGGACATCTCAATTTTACACTGTAAGCTGTCGATAAAAATTTTCTCCAAGCGAAATGAACGTCAATCATGTTTATTTCAGAACGAATAATGTCGGACCTCCACCTGGAGTCGTCCATTTTCCGAGTCACGTGAACTGTCGAGGCGGCCCCACGGCTGGAGTTGGGGGCGGTGGGGTGAGACGGGGAATTCCCCACCAGCCGCGGGGAGAACCGTTCCGAGGACGGCGCGGCACTCCCGAGGAACTGGCGCCTATTCTGCGTCATGGCACCGATTTGGAGAGTTCAACGTATCACTCCCTGGCCGTCGGCGCGTGGATAGCAGGCCATTAGTATGGCCGTACCGAACTCACTGTCAAGAGGCGGCACGGTCGCCGCCGGCTACACATGGAGAGAGAATACGACCTCATCATCGTCGGCGGCGGCATCAGCGGGGCATCGTTGCTTTACACGGTCTCACAGTTCACCGATATCGACGACGTGGCGCTGTTCGAGAAGGAAGCGGAGATCGCGGCGGTAAACTCCCACCACACGAACAACTCCCAGACGCTCCACTTCGGCGACATTGAGACCAACTACACACTCGAGAAAGCGGAGGACGTCAAGGAGGGCGCCGAACTCCTCGCGGGCTATCTCGAGAACAACGACGACGACCACGAGATGCACGCCAAGCGCAGCAAGATGGTGCTCGCGGTCGGCGAGGAGGAGGGCGAGCAGCTCAACGCCCGCTACCACGAGAACGGCTTCGGCGACCTGTTCCCCAAACTCGACCTCATCGGTCGCGAGGAGATCGCCGAGCACGAGCCGATGGTCGTCGAGGGCCGGGACCCTGAAACCGACCTCACAGCGCTGCAGACGCCGGACGGCTACGTCGTCGACTACGGCGCGACAGCGAAATCGTTCGTCGAACAGGCACAGGAAGATACCGGCACGAACGTCGACGTGTTCACTGACACGGCCGTCGAAGACGTGACCCAGACCACCCGGGGCTACACGGTTACGACTGCTGACGGTCCCTACGACTGTGCGGTGGCGGTCGTCGCCGCCGGCTCCCACAGCCTCCAGATGGCCCACGAACTCGGCTACGGTCAGGAGAAGGTGCTGCTCCCGGTCGCTGGCAGCTTCTTCCTCGCCGACGACTTCCTCAACGGGAAGGTGTACACGCTCCAGATGAAGAAGCTCCCCTTCGCTGCGATTCACGGCGACGCCGACGTGCACGACGACAGCGTGACGCGATTCGGGCCGACGGCGAAGCTGGTGCCAGCACTCGAACGTGGGGAACTCTCGACGGTGCCGGATTTCCTCGACGTGTTCGGGCTGAATCTCGCTTCGTTCGCGAGCTACGCCAACACCCTCACCGACCGTGTCCTGCTTCCGTTCGTGCTCCGGAACCTGCTCTATGATATCCCCGGAATCGGCAAGCGACAGTTCCTCCCGCACGTCCAGAAGGTCGTCCCCGCAGCCGATCTCGAGGACATCAGTCGGGCGAAGGGGTACGGCGGCGTCAGACCTCAGCTGATTGACACGAACAACCGCTCACTCGATATGGGCGAGGCCAAAATCATCGGCGAGGACATCATCTTCAACGTCACCCCCTCGCCGGGCGCCTCCATCTGCCTGAAGAACGCGATGCGGGACACCCACACGCTGATGGAGTTCCTCGACGGCGACACCGAGTTCGACGAGGCGGCGTTCCGCGAGGCGACCATCGGGGAGTTCCCGCGGGCGGAGTAGCCGCTACGAAACGTTGTGTGCAGGAGCCTCGACCGCGACTGAAAACGCGGCCCTTTTCAGCGGATTCCCCGAGATGCAAGTAGCATGACCGAGGAAACAGCGGCGGCGATATCGGAGTTCGGGACGGCCGACGACTCCGACCCGGCCATCGAGTTCTACGGCGGCCGGCTGGTGAGTGCGCTCCCGATTACACTGTTCATCTGCTGGGCAGTGTTCCAGTCCGGTGTCCTAGGAATCGGCGACACAACGGGGCTGGTCGCGGGGATGTTCGTCTCCCTGACCGTCAGCTTGCTGTTCGTCGACGGGAACTGGAAGACATACGCAGACGTCATCTTCGAGGGGATGACCCAACGCGTGGCGGCGACGGCCATCGTCGCCTGGCTCTGGGCGGGGGTTTTTTGCGAACACCATCCAAGCCGGCGGATTCGTCGGCGGCCTGGTCTGGGCAGCGGACACTTTCAGCATCGGCGCGGCGCTGTTCCCCGTCGTCACGTTCCTCCTGGCGGGGCTGCTCGCGACCGGTATCGGGACGGGCTACGGGACGACCGTCGCCTTCTCGGCGCTGTTTTTCCCCGCGGGTGTGGCACTCGGCGCTGACCCCGTACTGCTGTTCGGCGCCATCCTCTCGGGAGCGGTGTTCGGCGATAACCTCGCTCCGGTTTCCGACACCACCATCGTGAGCGCCGTCACGCAGGACTCCGACATCGGTGGCGTCGTCGCCTCCCGGTTCAAGTACGCGTTCGTCGCGGCCGCAGGCGCGATTGTCGCCTATCTCATCGCCGGCTCCGTGATGGCGGGCACTCCAATTCAGGGTGCAAGCAACCTGCTCTCCGATCAGGCGAACGTGCTGGGGCTGCTCCACGTGCTCTCGATGCTGACCGTCGTGTTCCTCGCCATCCGCGGCCGGCACATCATCGAGGCCATCTCCTGGGGGCTTTTCGTCGCCGTCGCGTTCAACATCCTCGCGGGCCTCGCACCGGTACGGGAGATGCTCGTGTTCTACGCGCCCGATAACCCTGTCTCGCAGTCGCTCTCTGTACTCCCGTTCGTCGTGATTCCGGACGATCCTGGCCTCGTTGGCAGCGTCGGTGGCAGCATCTACACCGGCGCGGCTGGGTTCTTCCCGCTTATCGTGCTGGTGTTGCTCATCGTCGCCGGGTCGCAGGTGATGATCCGCGGCGGCGGCTTCGAAGCAGTGCAGGTGTTCCTCCTCGACCGGGTCGCGACCTCGGTTCGCCGCGGTGAACTCACGATGGTCCTCGGCACTGCGATGGTCAACGCGATGATCACTATCAACACCGCCGCCGAGATAGCCATCGCACCCTACATCGCCCGCATTGGCAAGCGATTCAACATCAACGGCTACCGCCGGGCCAACATCCTCGACGCAACACGTCGGCGCTGGGCTACATCTTCCCGTGGGCCGGTGGCGTGCTCGTGGGCTACGCACAGCTGCGCCAGCTGCCCGAAACCTTCGAGTGGTTCACCGAGGCGATGGTGGTCTCGCCCATCCAGGTCTGGCCGTTCGTCTTCCACGGCTGGCTGCTGTTCGGCGTCTTCGTCGTCGCCGCGGTCACTGGCTACGGGCTCGAATACACCACTGACCGCGAGAGCTCGGAGGTGAGTCGCGTATGAACGTCCGGAAGTTCCTTGCGGGTATCGAGTTCCGCACGAACCGTCCTCGGTTCGAGCTCGGGGACGAACACACCGGCTTCGTCACTGGCGTCGACAGCGGGACGCCGCTCATCCGGATCGGGGATACCGTGCTCCGGCTGGAGGGGGCGTCGGTCCCCGTGGACGCACAGGTCCACTTCCGGGTCACCGCATTCGACGACGCGGCATCGACTGGCGAGGCCGAACTGGTCGAGATCGTCGCCGACCCGGACTGACGGGCCGGCGGTGCTGCGCTTCTTGCAGCATCATTCCGAAAACAAAGGCCGTTGCTCGACTTCGCGAAAAACTGAGAACCGCGCCGCTCCGCGCTGGGTCAGTCGATGTGGCCTTCCCGGCGCAGCTGATCTGCGTCCTGGTCCTCGTACCGCCACTCGATGTTCCCCTTCTCGTCCTGCCAGTCCCAGGGCTCGAGGATGACGATGTCGTTCTCGTTAATCCACGTTCGATACTTCATTCGGCCCGGGATACGCCCCAGGCGGGTCTCGCCGTCTGCACAGCGGACGCGGACGTGGTTCCCACCGAGATGCTCCGTGACGACACCAAACACTTGGTTGTCGTCGGGCATCCGGAGATTCTTCCGCCCAGATGACTCATCGCTCATAGGCTTTGTACGAGGTTCTCACAGATAAGCCGTGGGATACCCGCGCCGCTGTCGTCGTCGTGTGTATGCGGAAAACACCCATACAGGGCCGTAGGAGAAGGCTTATTCGGCGGCGGAGAGGATTCCTGCCGCATGAACCAGTTCGTCCGTTCGGGGGTGGCGTGAGTTGCCGGGTGTGCAACTCCCCTTCGGCCTCCCCGAGGTGGACTACTCGAACTACACGAACCGTCAGTTGGTAGCCGTGCCTCTCGGCGTCCTGCTCGTCGCGCTGGTGATTATCGGCGGTTTTTGGGCGGTGACCGGCACACCGGTCGACCCCGGAATCGCCTTCACCGGTGGCACTGAGATGCGCGTCGTCGGAGCGGGTGACCAGAGCCGCGCCGACCTCGAAGCCGCCTTCGACAGCCAGCCAACGAGCATTCAGTCGGTGCCCTCCGACGACAGTTTCATCGTCACCTTCGACAACGACGTGTCCACCAACACGGTAGAGAACCAGGCCCAACAGGCCGGTTTCGAGGTGCTATCGGTCGACGCCACCTCCGCGAGCTTCGGGGAGAGCGCCCAGATTCAGGCTATCGGCGGCGTCATCGTCTCGTTCGGCGGGATGAGTATCCTCGTCTTCGCGATGTTCCGCTCGTTCGTCCCCAGTATCGCCGTCGTCGCCTCGGCGTTCTCCGACATCGTCGTCCCGGTTGCGCTGATGAATCTGCTCGGCATCGAACTCACGCTCGGGTCGGTGGCCGCGCTCCTGATGCTCATCGGGTACTCGGTGGACTCGGACATCCTGCTCAACAACCACATCATCCGGCGCTCGGGCGGCTTCTATGAGTCTGCCTACCGGGCGATGGAGACGGGGATTACGATGACACTCACGTCGCTTTCGGCCATGGCCGTCATGACCGTCGTGGCGGCACTGTTCGGGATCGACCTGCTGACCTCGATCGGACTTATCCTGGTGTTCGGGCTGGCAACTGACCTGATGAACACGTACATGCTCAACATGTCGCTGCTTCGCTGGTGGAAGTTCGAGGGGGTGGGCCGGTAATGGTCTCTATCGACGACCTCAAAGAGAACTGGCGGGTGGTGCTGCTCGTCGTGATTGTGCTTGCGAGCACGTTCGCGCTGTTCTCGCCGACGCTGGCCGACGGTAGCGGGGGGAGCGGACAGGCTGCCGACTCCGGCATCACGAACATCAAGTACGGCCTCGAACTCGCGGGCGGGACCCGCATCCGCGCGCCGCTGGTCGGCGTCTACGCGACTGGCGTCGACGTGCCACAGGGGACAGACGCCTCGACGGTCGGGTCTGCGGTCGCGAACCAACTCGGCGTGGAGCAGACGGACGTCACGGTTCGGTTCCCCGGCGAGTACGGCGACGTGACCCAGCGGACGACCACCGTCGAACTGACGACGGGGAACGTGACGACCGCTGAACTCGAGTCGGCGCTCTCGGCGGCGGGCTACCCCGCAGAGAGCGTCAACAAAGGGGTTACGGCCGTGACTCGACAGAGCGCGGTCAACGTCCTCCGCCAGAAGATTAACGAGGCCGGCCTCTCCGGCGGGACGGTCCAGTCGGTCAGTACGGCGACCGGTGAACACTTCATCCTCATCGAAGTGCCCAACGAGAACCAGAGCACGGTCCGCGAACTGGTCGACTCCCGCGGGCAGGTGCTGGTGCAGGCCTACCACCAGAACGAGAACGGCACCTACGTCCGGACGACCATCATGACCTCGGAGGACCTCCAGCAGGTCGGCGCTGCCCAGCAGCCCCAGCAGGGCGGGCAGCCCCGGGTCCCCATCGTCGTGCGTGATGACCGTGCCAAGCAGGTCCAGCAAGGGTTCGTCGACACCGGCCTTGCACAGGACGGCGGCACACGCTGTACCTACAACGAGCAACGCAACAGCACGCAACCGTGTATTCTGGTCGTCCAAGACGGCGAGGTGGTGAACTCCTTCGGTGTCCAGGACAGCCTCTCAGACTCCATGCGTAACGGCGAGTGGGCCAAGGACCCCAGCTTCGTGCTGACGACGCGGAATCTCTCCGAGGCACAGCAGGTCGCGGTCAACCTCCGTGCGGGGGCGCTCCCGGCCAGCCTCGACGTGGGTGAGGACGGCGGAGGGTCGCTGATGTACGTCTCGGCCTCGCAGTCCGAGGGGTTCAAAACTGACTCGCTTATCGCCGGTATCGCTGCGATGCTGGTGGTCAGCGGTGTTGTCTTCGCCCGCTACCGGCGGTATGAGGTGGCCGGGCCGATGGTCGTCACCGCACTGAGTGAGGTGGTCATCTTGATGGGTATCGCCGCCGCCATTGGCTACCCCCTCGACCTCTCGGTCATCGCCGGCTTCATCGCCGCCATCGGGACCGGGGTGGACGACCTCATCATCATCGCCGACGAGGTGATGGCCGAGGGCGCGGTGTCCTCCCGACGCGTGTTCGAGAGCCGCTTCCGCAAGGCGTTCTGGGTCATCGGCGCGGCCGCAGCGACAACCATCGTCGCCCTCTCGCCGCTGGCGGTGCTCTCGCTGGGTGACCTGAAAGGGTTCGCCATCTTCACCATCCTCGGTGTCATCGTTGGCGTGCTCTTCACCCGACCCGCGTACGGTGACATCCTCCGTTCGCTGCTGACTGAGGATCACTGACGGCGGAATCCTTTTGCTTCGTTTTCACTAACTGTCAACGATGACTACTGATGACCCCAGTCAGGACACCGTCGACCCCGAAACGGAGGCGACCATCCGGGCAGTCGTTCGGGGGGAACTGGAGCGCCACCGGGCAGACTCGCCGTGGCGGGCCGTGGGGCAGGTGCTCGCCGGCGTTCTGTTCGCGTTGTTCGTCCTCTCACCCGTCATGGGCGTCTCCCTGTTCGCGTTCGCCGATGCCGGTGTCCCGCTCGGACTCATTGGTGCCGGCAGCCTTGTCGTCTGGCTCGGCCTGATTGCTTACGGTTGGCGCCTTCCCCCGTTCCGCTGAGCGCCCGGCGCGAGGCTTTTCTCCGTTCACCCACTCAGTTGGGCTGATGCAGGTCACGGTCCGTGGCGACCCCTACTCCCTCGACGCCGCCCTTGTCGCCGAGAGCAAGGCGGAAATCTGGCGACAACTGCGGGAGTACGACGCGGGCGAGCGCGAGTCGTTCGAGCTCACTATCGACTATCCGAGGAGCCACCTCGGCGGCGTGATGCGGGAAATGAGCCGGATTCCATACGGCGAGACCCGGACCTACGGCGAGCTGGCGGCCGACCTCGACTCGGGTGCTGTCGCCGTCGGGCAGGCCTGTGGCGCGAACCCCCTCCCAGTACTCATCCCCTGTCACCGTGTCGTCGGGGCCAACGACACCGGGGGCTTCTCTGCGGAGGGTGGCGTCGACGCCAAACGCCGGCTGCTTGCGTTCGAGCGCGGCGAGGGGCTGGCCCGGTTCGAGTAGAGAAACGGCTACAACCCTCCGCCGATACCCAAACGCATGGTCGCTATCGAGCCGCGGTTCTGCCACCAGTGTGGCGCCGAGTTGGTCGAGCGCCAGCACGACGGTCGGCCGCGGCGGTACTGCGAGGGCTGCGAGCGGTTCTTCTTCAGGAATGCCGTGCCGGGGGTGGACGTGTTCGTCCGACACGATGGTGAGTTTCTGTTGCTTCGGGAACCCGGTGAGGGCGGTCGCTGGGTGATTCCCGGCGGTCACCCGGAGTACGACGAGGAGCCAGTCGATGCGGCAGTCAGAGAACTCAAGGAGGAGACGGGGCTTAGTGCCGACCCTGCGGACCTCAGTATTCTGACGGCCATCCACAGCACCTACCGTGGCCTCCACTACAACAACATCTGCTACCTACTGGAGTTTGACGACACCGACGGCGAACTGACACCAGGCATCGAGGCTGCAGAACTGCGGTTCTGGACGCCTGCGGAGATACGTGACTCCGAGCAGACGCGAGATATCGACCGGGAGCGACTCCCACTGGTCACAGACGACTGAGTCAGAACTCCTCGAGTCCGGACTGTTCGGCGGCCACAAGCACGTCCTCGCAAGTGGCCCAACTCGCCCGTGCACACGCGGGAAGTTCTCCATATTCAGCGACGTAGCCTTCCAGAAACGACCGCGTCGTCGGGTCCGAGGGGTAGCCACTCCCAATCGCTCGGCCGTGTTCCTCATCGATTTCCGCCATCAGCCGGTCCCGTTCCACTTTGGCGACGACGCTGGCCGCTGAGACGACCGGGTATGACTCGTCAGCCCCGTGTTCAGCGGTCACCTCAAGGGCCGACCCATCGCCGTCGAGAATGGTGTCCCGGAGCCGCCGGCCGAACCGCTCTGCGTCTGTGTCGGCGGCGTCGGCGAACAGGTCGTCGCCCGGCTCAGCGACGGCGGTGACCGCCTCGGCCTGGGCAGCGACGCCGAGGCTGTTCATATCCGTCTCGGGGTCGTCGATACGTTCCGGCGGAACGGTGGCGACGGCGACGCGGATGTCGGGATGCGCCCGGAGCGCCGTGGCGAGTTCCTCCCGTCGCGCCGGCGAGAGCTTCTTCGAATCGTCGAGTCCCGACGGGAGGTCCGCACGGTCGGCCCGGACAGCCCCGGCGACCATCGGGCCCAGTGCGGGCCCTTTGCCGGCTTCGTCGGCGCCGACGAGCATTACTCCAGCAGGTAGTCGTCGTCTTCGAACGGCTCGTCCTCGCCGTCGACTCGGAGCACGTCCAGCGCCGTCACCTCGGCGTCCACACCCAGAAGGCCGGCGAGGGAGGGGGTGGTCCGCCCTTCGTCGCTCGAAATGAGCTCCTTGATGTAGAGGCCGCCGGCGCCGTGAACGGTGACACTGGCTGTACGGGAATCCTCGAGTTCGCCGTCGACTTCGTAGACGTCACGGACTCGTGTCTTGCTCGCCCGGCGATGATCGACGCGCTTCGGCGTGTCCTGTTCGACGGTCGCACCGTCCAACTCGGCCAGTGCGTCCGCGAACGCTTCGGGCGTCACGTCGTCGCCAAAGGCGACCTGTGCCTCGTAGGTCTTGGAGGCTTCGTGGCGCTTCACCCGCTCGACCATCTCGTGAGTGGCCAGTGTGAGCCCCTCAACCTCGACTTTCCCTTCGGCGAAGGCGTTGATGTCGCCCTCGAGTCGGTCGGTGTCGATGTCGCGCCGCCGGGGGTCCTCGACTTCGATGACGAACGGGCGTCCGGTGCCAAGCATCCGCGCGTCCACGTCCTCGCGGCCCGCTCCGTGGAAGGTTGACCCAATTCCGTCCATCACGTCCTCGACGACAGGCGCGCTCAGCTGTTCGACGCTCTCGGGGTAGCGGTAGCCGAGCCCATCACACTCCGGGCAGGGCTCTCGACCCTGGCGGCCGCTTCCAGTACAGGCCGAACAGGGCCACTTCGTCTGAGGAATGTCGCGCTCCAGTTTGCGGTAGCGGCCGTAGACGAACGCGGAGTTGATGCCGGCCTCCACCGTGTTCTCGGCGAGGTCCAGCAGGAACTGCACGTCCGGTCGGCCGAAATCCACGGCCGTCCCGGTCAGCGTGCCGAACCGTTTGCCCACTTCGCGGTTGAACTCGCTTTTGAACAGTTCGCCGGCGTCTTCCGGGAGGCCGGCGTCCTCCCGCAGGAGACGCTCGTTCTCCTCGATGAGGGCCGGGGTGCGGGTCCCGACCTGATAGCTCTCGAACTCCACGTCCTCGACGGCGGCGGCCGCGCGCTCAGCCCAGTCATCGAAGGCGGCGCAGTAGCCCTCACAGATCCAGCAGTCGGTGGGTTCGACTGATTCGGGCTCTTCGTCGTCCTCGAGCCCCATCGTGACCCGGAGTGAACGCCCTCGTTCTTGGTTCGTGAGGCCGAAGCTCAGGTCGGCGAACACTCGGCCGAGACAGGCGTCGCAGACGCCGCCGACCGCGTGCACGGCGCGGGCGTCCTCCAGTACACTCATACCGGCTTCTCTGCCCCCCGCGACTAATTGCCTTCCCCTTGGTCGTCAGCGCAGTGGGATGGGCCGTGGTACCGAAGCAGGACACAGATACAGACAGTTCAGTCGTGTTGGTCGAACTCGTCGCTCGCGAGGTGAACAATGAAGGAGGGAATCGACGCCAGCGGGGGTCGTCGATGGGTACGGGTTTGTGGCTGCGGGGCGGCGGTCACGGCAGGTCACGCCCCCGCAGCTGATTATAGAGGCCCCGTTCTCCGAACCACTCGCGCTTCCTGAACGCCGAATCGGTCCTCCAGCCGGGAGGCGAGGCCGTCGACGCCCTGGACCTGCAGTTCGACCGTCACCGACGCGGTGAGGTCGTTGAGACCTGGGCGGACGCTTTCGAGCTCGACCACTTCGATGCTGTTGACGCCATCGACGCCTTCGAGCCGGCTCCGAACGCCGGCTTCGAGGTCGCCGGCTGCGTTGCGTGGGACGCTCACTGTACAGTCGATTTCGACGCTGCGGGGGCGAACCCCCGACACGTCGGAGCTTTTGGTTGACATCGCATGCTCCCACCACGAATCGAACGTGCTGGGGGACCAGCTCCCGTGGGAGTTGGCCCGAACGCGTGAGAGACGGCTCAGGAAAGTGCAGATTCGCACCGACCCAGCCGCCGTGAATCCGAATTCACGCTGCGAACGGGCCGGAGCGAATCTGCAGGCGTCCAATACGCATCCCGACAAAGCCGGACCGGCCCGCACCGGTCGGCAGAGCCCACCCTCCACTCCGGGAACGGGTGAGTCCTGTTGTGGCTGTCGAGAGGCGCATTGTTCGACCTACCAGCGAGGATGGACTCGGCCCACTTAGTTCTATCTCGGCGTTGTGAGTTCTTCACACGGGGACTTGATGCCACGAACGGCTGGTCCCACTGCCAGACCGCTCCCGACTCACAGCCACGCGACGCCCAGCACACCGTTTTCGAACCGAAACGATTTGTACGGCCGTCGTGACTCGCGAGTATGCGAGTTCTCCGCAACGGAATTGTCCATACGCAGACAGAACAGGAGACAGTCGAGGGTGATGTGCTCATCGAAGACGGGAAGATCGCCGCCGTCGGCGATGTCGATGCGCCCGCCGACGTCGAGGAAATCGACGTGGACGGCGCGCACGTCACGCCGGGGTTGGTCGACGCACATTCCCATGCCGGGATGGCCGAGTGGGCAGAACCCGAGGACGGTGACTTCAACGAGGGCACCTCCGCGACGACGCCACACGTGAACGCGCTCGACGGCTTCCACCCACGTGACGAGGAACTCAAACACGCCTTCCAGAACGGGGTCACCAGCGTCTCCGCCCGGATGGGGTCGGGCAACGTTATTGGGGGCGTTATCATTTCGGTCAAGACCTACGGCGACATCGCCGACGAGATGCTCATCCGCGAGGACGGGATGAAGGCCGCGATGGGAGAGAACCCAAAGCGCTTCCACGGCGAGCGAGAGGGCCGCCAACCCTCCACTCGACCGGGCGTCGCTGCAACCCTTCGACAGAAGTTCATGGAGGCGGAGGACTACCTTGACAGCAAGGCCGAGGCCACCACTGAGGGGGAGAGCTTCGAGCGTGACCTCGGGATGGAGAACCTCTCGCGGGTCATCGAAGGCGACCTCCCGCTTCGGGTCCACGCTCACCGCGCCGACGATATCCGCACCGTGTTCCGCATCGCCGACGAGTTCGGCATCGACGACCTCTCCATCGAGCACGCGACCGAGGGCCACGTGCTCGCTGACGAGTTCGTCAAGCGCGACGTACCCGCTGTCGTGGGGCCATCCATCTCCTCGGCGAGCAAGTACGAACTCCGCAACATCACCTTCGAAACGCCGGGCATCCTGCACGAGGCCGGCGTGAAGGTCGCTATCCAGACCGACGCCCCGGTCCTGCCCCAGCAGCATCTCGACGTGTGTGTTGGCCTCGCAGTCCGGGAGGGACTGCCCGCCGATGTCGCGCTCGACGCCGTGACCACCAACGCCGCCGAGATTCTCGGTATCGAGGACCGCGTCGGCACGCTCGCTGAAGGGACCGACGCCGATATCGCCGTCTGGAACGGCGAGTTCTGGCGAGTCGACACCCGAACCCAGCACGTCTTCGTCGACGGTGAGCACGTCTTCGACCGCGAGGCCGACGCCGTAGACCCCCGGGAGGAGTACGCCTGGTAACGGGCCACAGCCCCCGCTCGAACCGTCGATTGTAAACCACGCTACAGCGAACTACCACTGTGAAACTGCCGACGCTTTCCCGACCCGCCATCGACGACGAGGAGCCGAGCGTCCCCGTCGTCGTGACCGCGGTCGTGGCAGGCGTCTTCTTCGGCGGCGTCGGCGGTGGCGTCGCCTTCCCGACACTCCCGACGCTCGGGAGTGTGTTGGGTATCGCCCCGTTCGTTGTCGGCCTCATCCTCTCGGTCAACCGCTTCACGCGCCTGTTGCTCAACACCCCTGCAGGTGAGGTGCTGGACCGACTCGGGACTCGCCGGCCGATGCTTGCGGGCTTCGTCGTGCAGGGGATGGTGCCGTTCGGTTACGTCGTCGCGCTCGACCCACCCTTTGGCCTCTCCAGCGCGACTGTGTTCTTCGTGTCGCGAGCCTGCTGGGGGATCGGCTCGGCGTTCGTGTTCGTGGGCGCCTTCACCACCGTCACGCACGTGACGACTGATCAGAACCGCGGGAAGTGGGTGGGGTATATGCGCGGTGGCCAGAGCCTTGGCTTCCCGACGGGACTCGTCCTCGGCGGCCTGCTGACCGAGAGCTACGGCTACGCGGAGGCATTCCTCGTCGCCGGCGTTGCAGGGCTGTTCGCCGCGGTGGTTGCGTTCGTCGTGTTGCCCAACGTCGACAGCACCGTATCGTCGACGACGCGGCTCCGTGACCTCCCGCAAGTCGTTCGCGCCGACAACCGCATCCTCGGCATCGGCTTTGCGAACTTCTCGGTGCGCTTTCTCTATGCGGGTATCCTGCTCTCGACGGTGGTGCTCTACACCAACCAGAACGACATCGGGTTCGGCACGCTGGGTGGAACTGGGGCCAGCGGGCTGGTGATGGCGGTCTCTGTGCTCTCGATGTCGCTGACGAACCTCTTCGTCGGTCGGCTTTCGGACTCGCTCCCGTCCCGTACGTACACCGTCCTCCCTGCGCTCGTGCTGTTTGGTGCCGGCTTCGCACTGTTAGGGCTGCTCCCCACTGCGCTGGGAACGGTCGTCGGTGTCGCGGTCATCGGAATCGGCGTCGGCGGCACGGGCCCGCCGCTGATGGCGTATCTGGGCGACATCGCGCCCGGGGGCGACGTGGGGAAACTCGGTGGTGTCTACAACGTCTTCGGCGACTTGGGGTCGACGCTGGGTCCGCTGGTCGCGCTCCCGCTGGCCTCGGCAGTCGGGGTTGCTGGCGAGTACCTCATCTGCGTCGGCTTCGTGGTACTGACGGTTGCGGTCGTGTTGCTGACGCTGGACGGCGACCCGGCGCCGCTCAAGCAGCCCGAGGTGCTGACCGAGGCGGACTGAGAACTGCTCGAAGGCCCTCACCGGGGGAGAAGACAAGCGAGCGACCTCCGGTGGTAGCGCCGGACGCGAGACGGGTGGCGACGAGCCGTTGTCGGGAACCGGCTCACCGCCCCACGTCGGGTTCGCTCAATCCTCCACGACGCCGGCCAACGCTTCCTTCTCCGCCCCACACTCCGAGCACGTCGACGGCATCCCGTCGTCGAGTTCGCCCATCTCGCCACATTCGGTACAGCGCAACTCAGCTATCCCTCACCGAACTCCTGCCCGGAGATAGCTTCCCCGTCGATTTCGCTGGCCTCGATCGCCTCGACCGCCTCGATCTCGAACCCAGTGTCGGTCATATCCGTTACCCGGGCCATAGGCGGCAACGACGATCGTACACCGTCTCGCCCGGGTCCAAAGACCTCCGCTCGGGGTCTGGACTGTATGCCATAACACCAATCAACACTGGCCTGCGCGCTTGTAGCTGTCGAGCAGGACTCCTACGTGGGAAGGGCTGATCTCTACGCGAGGGCTATCCGTCATCTTTGGATCGGCCGATCAGGTTCCCGGTTCCGAGCCACGTTCCGAGCGACAGGCCGTAGATGACGTGTCCGACGTGGAAAACGAGCGCCTCCTTGCTCGTCAGCTCGATACCGAGAAGCCGACGAAGGAGGAGCCGGGAGCCGAACACGGAGAGCAGTATGCTGTAGACGGAGGCCAGCACCATCGATACGGACGCGCGGCCGCCGGGCAGGTCGAGGTCGGCTCTGGCGGAGACGAGCCCGAAGACGCCACCGGCACCCGCCCCGTAGAGAACGTGGAGCACAAGTGCCTGAATCGGGTACTCTGAGGGCTCCCCGTCGCCGATGAACCGGGCCCAGAACTCGGCGGTCGGCGGCAACCCAGCAAACAGCGGCGCCCGGTAGACGGTCATCGTCGCAGTGCCGAGTATCCCGCCGACGACGCCTTTCAGCACTGCGACGGTGGCTTCCCGCAGGCGGCCACGGTGCGTGTCGGACTCCGGTGCTTTCTGAAACATCCCTCGTATGGTGGGGACAGCGTCAGTTAACGACTATCCCGGCAGATGCCAGTGAGGGTCGTCCGGTTGATCTCGCTCCCGGTGGTTCGGTGATGCGGAACCCCCGACGGTAGCAATGTCGTGGTCTCGTTCAGCTGGTGGAGGTCGTCATGTGCCGACAGGTGGTTACGTTTCCACTCGCCGAACCCTGGAGTTTGGACGATCCCGCGGGAGAGCAGCCTCCACGGTGAATCGAATCCCGAAGGGTGGCAATCGACGAGGCCGAATCGGGGGTGGATGTTGGGCTTTTCGTCGAGCTGTTCGTCTTCCCACCAAACCTGATGACCAACTGGCCGAGTCTGGAGAACCCGGTGGTCGGCGTCGTCAACATCGTGCGAACGCCGTGTTCATTAGCAGCCTCGGTGCACTCGCCAGCGGCGTCGAGAACCGCGAACTCGTCAGCCATCTCGCGCTGTTCAGAGGCCGCCCTTGACCCATCCAGGTGTTCGAACACCGCGTCCAGTCCTCCGAGAGACCCTACTGCCGGACAGGAGGGTCCACGGACACTCAATCCGGCAGTGAGGCCCAACTGGGGAATTCTCCCAGTACAACCGCCTTACTCGGCGTATGAGTAATATACTAATCACCGATTGTCCCCAACGAACGTCAGTGACAACCATCGTCAAGGCGACCGTCTCGACCGGGGAGTTCGCCCTTCGTGACACCTTCGCCGAGATTCCTGCGGCGACGTTCGAAACGCTCGGCGTGGCAGCACACAACACCAGCCAGCCGATACCGTTACTGAGGGCCACTGCGCCCGAACTGGACGCACTCGATGCCGCAATCCGGAGAGACGCCACCGTCGACACGGTTCAGGCAATCTCCAGTACGGATGACCAGCGACTCTACGACATCCGCTGGGCACCGCGGATACGGTCCCTCCTCGGGGTTCTTGTGGAGACCGGCGGCGCGCTACTCGAAGCCAGCGCCCACGAGCGTGAGTGGGAGTTCAACCTGCTGTTCTCGGACCACCAGAAGGCGTCCCGGACGTACCACTGCTGTCAGGACTGTGGGATCGATCTGACGGTCTCCCGGCTCAAGAACGATCCCGCTTCGGTCGGGAAACCCAAGGGGTTCCTCTCCGACACGCAACAGGAGACGCTCGTGACGGCGTACGAGACTGACTACTACACCGTCCCCCGTGGGGTGACGATGGAGGAACTGGCCGACCGACTCGGCATCTCACACCAGGCGCTCTCGGAGCGACTCCGTCGCGGCCACCAGGGGTTGATCTCGAAGACGCTCTCCGACGACTCGGACACGGTCGAACTGCTCTAACTCGGCGAGGCACCACAGTACGCTTCCAATGGCAGTACTCGATTCGATCATCGTGTTCGTCGTGAGTTTGTTGATCGGCGCCCTCGGCGTCTACGTCGGGCCCGAATCACCACCGGGGCCGAAGAGTACACCTACGCCATCGTCACTGCGTTCATCGGCGCAGTGGTCTGGGTCGTCATCTCGTTTTTCTTCGGTTGGATCCCCCTCCTGGGTCCGGTACTGGCCCTCATCGCGTACACTGCCATCATCAACTGGCGATATCCGGGTGGATGGGGGACCGCGATCGTGATCGCGGTCATCGCGTGGATATCTGCGTTCGTCGTTCTCTACATGCTCGGGGTGATGGGAATCACGACGTTCGACGCGATGGGCGTCCCCGGCGTGTAGCGGGGACCGCGCGTCGGGCTGTGGTCCTCGGACGGATACCGGCCCGGTGAACTGCAGCCGGGGCTTAGCTGAGCGAGAACGGCCCCGAAGCAGTCGTCCGTTTGGCGACGGTCGCCAGTCGGAGCATATACGCTATCAGGACGATGAACGGGAACAGCGAAATCGTGAACACCGCCGAGACGGATATCAGGAGCGGTGGAAGCCCGAAGATCCAGAAATCCGGGAGGATCTGTGCGTTGATCGCCAGGATGGCCGAAGCATTTATGAGGATAGCTGGCAGCGAGACGACCAGTAGCGTCCGTGAGAGCTGCGATATCTCCTGATTGTAGTAGAGCGTTTTGAAGTACTCCTTCCCCGTCGTAAACAGTTGTAACGCCTCACTGAGCTCCGCCAGCCGCTCTTGCACCTCCTCTGACACCACGTCGTCGAAGTTGGCCTGAATCCGGTGGGAGTGACTCATGTGCTCGCCGTAGTCGAGCTCGAGACCGATCCAGAGGACGCCGAACTCCCCGCCGCTGGCCGTCTCGGGGATCGCCGTATCGACGCTGTTTGCCGTGTCAGCGACCCTCGCTGCGAAGTGCCGTGCTTCGTCAGCGAACGTTTCGTCGACGTTCTCGGCGTCATCGATAGCGTCCTCGACTGCTTCCGCCCGTTTGGCGATGACGGTGGCCATTAGATTGAGAAACGACGACGGATCGGTCGGGCTCTCCTTGCCCCCGGTCACCCGGGCGATCTCCCGTCGGAACTCCATCGTGGCCTTCAGTCGGTTCTCCTGTGTCCCAACGGAGGTGATGTCGTGAGAGAGGACGATGGAGTTGATGGACACGACGATGGAGACGAGCAGGATGATGCCGCTCAGGAGCGTGTTGAGGATGGTTTGGATGGCCGGCGTTTCCGTGAGGATGCTCGCCATCTCGATGGTCCACAACGATCCGACCGTCACGAGCGATGCGAACACGAACGAGAGCAGGGCGGCGGTGACCGCGTTACGGTTCGCCTCGAGCAAAATCCAGCGAACGACGTTGATCTGCCCGTCCGGTTGCGGAACCGGGAACCAGTCTCGCCATCTCTGCAGTAGATTGATGAGGCTCACTGTGGGTGGTGATGTTTCTGCTTGTCGACTGATCAGATGATCTCGGATATGAATGTACAGCACAGGCACAGTAATAGCTATCGCAGAGAACACCTATCGCAGAGATGCACTGTCGCGAGTGCGGACGGGCGACCGCGCCAAAAGCGTTGCACGAACGAGCGGGTAGAGGGTGGTGACTCGTCGGCGGTGTCACAGTTCGGAGACGGGTCGATTCCTTGCATATCCCGGCAGCGGTCATTCCCCGCTGTGGGACCACCGCTGACGTATGGAAACCGACGACGACGAGTCCCGTGAGCAGGGTATCGAGTTCGGCGCGCTCGCCGAGGATCTCGAGGAGGAGACGTACCCCATCTCTCACGCCGAACTGCTGGGACGATACGGCGACCGGCAACTCGAGCTCGCCAGCGGCACGACGATGCTGCGTGAGGTGCTCCAACCGGAGAACGAAAGCGAGTACGAGGACGCCGAGAGTGTCAGACAGGCCATCTTCATGATGGTGGGTGACGGGGCGGTCGGCCGCGAGGGGTACAGCGACCGGGGTGGGAAATCGGAGGATATCGAGTCCGGTGAAACGGAGGAATCGGTCTAACCCCCCGACGCTCCCGCAGGAACTCCCGTATCGGGAAGCCCATCGGTTCGAGCGATCCACACAGTACCCGGCAGACGCAAGGCGAACAATCAGGCTGTCTGTGATGCACTGTTCCCGTGATGCGCCAACGAACAACCGCGAGGGAAGGCGACGAGGGGAAGCCGGTGCGCAGTACGGACGGGAAGAACGTGGGACGCGTCATGGCGGTCGAACACGGAAAAATGCACGTCAAACCCGACCCGGGACTGACCGACGACATCCGTTCCAAGTTGGGGTTGGGGACGGAGGACGAGAACACGTACGTGCTGACCGCAAACAGCATCGAGGAGATCACCGACGACGAGGTCCGCCTCAACGAGTAGGCCACCCTGGCGGTCCACGGCTGTCCCGATGCTGTGTGGGCTGTTTTAGCGAGTAGGAAGGGGATATCGCCCGGATAGGTCGCGGGTAGTAAAGACACTCCTGTGTCTCCAGGGCGTATGGGTTCTGACGTCCAAACGGAGCGTTCCGTCCAGGATCAGACAGGCCTTTGGGATCGAGCCACGGACTGGCTGCTCCTCGACGGTGACCGCCGACTCGTCGCGGCCGGTATCACCGGCGCCTTCGTCGGTGCCTTCGTCGTGCTCCATACCGTCGGGCTGGTCGCCGTCGGGGTCGATAGTTCAGTGGCGCAGGTGTTCGGGAGCGGTCTCACTGCCGGGATGGTGACGCTCGTGACGATCGCGCTCTCGATTAACCAACTCATCCTCTCCCGCGTCTTCGGCTCTCCGAACCAGTTGGCTGACCGATTGCAGGGAGCCAGGAAGCTACGGGGAACCCTCGAGGAGATCGCCGGGGAGCCGTCCAGCCCCAACGACCCGGCAGCGTTCCTTTCGATGCTCGCGAAGACGTTGAGTGAACGCGCGACTTTGGCCCGGTCGATGGTACAGCGAGACGACGCTAACCCGCCGGCGGCAGTCACCGATTCGCTGGCGGACATCTCCGAATACGGGCAGAGCATCGAGGCCCACGTCGAAGCCGAGACGCCGGTGACGGACGTGCTCAACGTCATCATCGGGCCCGAGTACGCGATGAACATGACGGCAGTGCGGCACTTACAGAACGCGTACGGGGAGTCGCTTCCAGCGGACGCGATGGAGGAACTCCGGTCACTTGATGAACTCCTTGAATCCATCGCGATCGTCCGTCAGTTCTTCAAGACGATCGCCCTCCAGCAGGATTTCGCCGTGCTGTCGCGACTGCTCGTCTATTCGGGGCTGTTGGCCCTGCTGGCCTCGATTGCGCTGACGCTCGTCTACCGAACCGACTCCGTCACGGTCGACCCAGCGATGCTTTCAGTTCTCGTCCCGCTGGCACTCGGTGTCACCGTCGTTCCCCTCGCGATATTCTCCGCCTACGTCCTTCGAGCGGCGACCGTTGCGTATCGAACCGTCTCAGTTGGCCCGTTCGTTCCGCCCGGGGAACGATGACGTGGGATGCAGGGTCGGCCCTCGCTCAGCTCCAGACCCCCGGTCCCGAGACCGGGGTCGATGAGCTGGTCACCTTTTGGCCGGTGCTCGTTCGGGCCGGGTGGTTCCTGCTCGGCTTCCTCGCAGTCGTCCTGCTTGGACGGCTCATCGTCCAGCCGTTCCTCTCGCGTCTCATCAGACGCCGGAACCGAAACAACCCCACGCTGCAGGCCGCACTCGTCCTGTACTACCGCCTCGTCGTGGTGCTCCTGGCGGTCGTCGTCGGGGTCGTCATCGCCGGCTACGGAGGGTTCCTCACCGGTTCGGCGATCGTCATCAGTGCGATCGCGCTGGCCGTCGGTATCGCAGCACAGGAAGTGATTGGCTCACTCGTGAGCGGCGTCGCACTCGTCCTCGACCGGGAGTTCAACGTCGGGGACTACATCCAGTGGGAGGGCGGCGAAGGGGTCGTCAAATCCATCGCACTCCGGGTGACCCGCGTCGAGACGGTCGACGGCGAACTCGTGACAATCCCGAACACGGTCCTGACGAGTCACGAGATCATCCGCCCGTACGGTCAGGGGAACCACCGCATCGTTCAGGAACTCGGCGTCGCCTACGACGACGACATCTCCGAGGTGTTGGCCCATCTCGAAGCGGTCGCTGTGATGACGGACGGCATCCTCGCGGAGCCACCACCCACAGCGTACGTCGACGAACTGGGGGAGCAGGTCAGCATCCGCGTCTCCTACTGGGTCGACGACCCGAACCGGCGCGAGGTGTTCGCGACCCGGTCTGCGTACGCCCGTGCCGTCAAGGATCGCCTCGAGAGCGAGGGCATCACCATCAGTCCCGACTCCAGTTGGGAAATCCAGGGGCGGATTACCATTGACGAGCCGACGTGACACAGCCGGCTACTGGTGCTTCCCGAGAGTTCGGCGTTCGGCCGCCACACACGAACGGTCGTGTCCAAGGTGATTGCCTCCACCCCAACGGAAATACCCACGGCAGCCCGCATCCCGGTATGACGCTTCTCTGTACGGGCTACGAGCCCTTCGGCGATCACGACGAGAACCCCAGCAAGCAGGTCGCAGAACGACTCGATGGCGAGACCGTCGCCGGCCACGAAGTGGTCGGGGCGGTGCTCCCGGTCGAGTTCGACCGCGTCGGCGACGAGCTGGCTGGGCTGGTGGCGGAACACGATCCGGATACGGTGGTTGCCACCGGCCTCGCCGGCGGTCGAAGTGCGATTAGCGTCGAGCGCGTCGGCATCAACGTCGACGACGCGGTGACGGTGCCGGACAACGCTGAGAACGCTCCGCATGCGACACCCATCGTCGCCGACGGCGCCGACGCGCACCTTTCGACGATTCCCGTCGTCGAATCCGTTACGGCGATGCTGGCGGCCGGCATTCCCGCCCGCGTGTCGAACTCCGCCGGGACGCATTGCTGTAACCACGCGCTCTACAGCCTGCTCGAACAGTTCGAACAGGAGGGCCGCGAGACTCCGGCGGGCTTCGTCCACCTCCCGTACACCCCACAGCAGGCAGTCGACGAGGTAGAGGCGCCCGAGCGTGGCGGCGGCGTTGCGGCGTCGCTCCCGCTCGCGATGCACGTCGAGGGCGTGAAGACGGTTCTGGAGACGACGGCCCCATAGGACTGCCATTTGCTGTGCGTGCTCGGGAGTCCGACCGCGTAGGAGCTTGTTGCTCGGTAACGTGGGACATCTCTAACTGCTCGGCGCCGAAATCGAACACGGCCCGGTGACGGCGGCCGCCGACGACTGACCGCCCTCCCGTTTTCCCAGCCTGCCTCTCCCCCATCCATACCCATTTACCGCACCCGGTAAACCTCGGAGCCATGGTTGAACTACCCGACGAGGTCGTCGGCGACGCACAGACGAGCCACTTCGCGTGGAACAGACTCGAGGAGCTGGTGGACGTGGGCAACCGTATGGCTGGACAGGCCGGCGAGGCCCAGGGCGCCGAGGTCATTCGGGACGCCTTCGCCGACGCCGGCCTCGACGGGGTCCGAATCGACGAGTTCGAGATCCCGGGCTGGTGGCGCGGCAGTTCGTCGCTCACTGTCGGGGCGCCAGTCGAGCGAGTCCATGAGGGTAGCCATCAGGTCATCGCGTTGCCGGGCAGCCCCTCTGGCGAGACAACCGGGCGCGTGGTCGACGTGGGCGCGGGCACCTACGAGGAGTTCGAGGCGAAGGCCGACAAACTGGAGGGCGCCATCGCGATGGCCTCCAGCGAGACGCCCGAGCACGCCGACCGGTGGCTCCACCGGATGGAGAAGTACGTTAACGCCGCGGATCACGGCGCCGCCGCGTTCGTCTTCCGTAACCACATCGAGGGGGCGCTCCCGCCCACCGGCGAGGTGGGCTACCACAACCGCCCCGGCCCCATCCCCGCTGTCGGCGTGAGCAAGGAAGTCGGTGCGCGGCTGGAACGCTACGCCGAGGAAGGCGAGTGCGAGGCGACTGTGGTCACAGAGTGCCGGAACGAGGAGACCACCTCGCGGAACGTTGAGGCCGTCGTCGGCCCGAGCGATGCCGACGACGAGGTGCTCGTCACGGCCCACGTCGACGCCCACGACATCGCCGATGGCGCCAACGACAACGGCGCCGGTTCCGTGCTGACTGCCGAAGTCGGGCGTCTGCTCACGTCGGTTGCTGATGACCTGGACAGCCGTGTCCGGCTGGTGACGTTCGGGTCCGAGGAAATCGGCCTCTGGGGGGCCTACCACTGCGCCGAGATGACCGACCTCGACCAGGTCAAATGCGTCATCAACCTCGACGGCGCCTGTAGCTCCCGAAACCTCCGAGTCGGCACAAACGAGTTCGACGCGCTGGGGGAACTGTTTGAGTCCGTCGCGGCGGATTTCGACGCCCCGCTTTCGACGGGTGACACCATCTCACCCCACGGCGACCAATGGGCGTTCGTCCAGGAAGGCGTGCCCTCGACGATGACCGCCACCACCTCGAACCAGTCCGGCCGCGGCTGGGGTCACACCCACGCTGACACGCTGGACAAACTCGACTCTCGGGACCTGCGGGACGTGGCGACGCTGGTGACGGAAGCGGTCTACCGCGCCGCACAGGACTCATTCTCGGTCGAGCATCGCAGCCGCGCCGAAACGCGAGACGCCATCGACGAGGGCTATATCCAGGAACTCAAGATGGGTGGGCGCTGGCCCTACGACGATCTTGAAGAGTAATCCGAGGGCCAGTCTACCACGAGCGAAGGGAGCGATCGCCGTAACCGGTCGGCTCGTAGCTTTTCGCCGTCCTGAGTCGACGATATCGATATGTCCGAACAGGAGGTGCTCTCTCGGTCGACGGCTTGCGTCAGTCCGAAAACGCGCTCGAACACGCGCTGCTGAACTTCATTGATCCGGCGTGGCGGTGCTCACGGCGGTCGACGCCATCGCCGCCGGCTACGCCGCGGCGCCCGGTCCCGGCGCGACGGGCTATCCCGGAGAGTGGACTGACTAGGCCGAACAGGCGTGACGCGCGTGCTGCTCGGCAGCGTCGCGGAGAACGTGGTTCGGTGGGCGCCGTGTCCGGTGACAGTTGTCCGCTGACGGCACTGGCTACGCGACGAATATCGGCTGTTGTTACCAGGCGGTGGCGTCCGGATTGGGCCGGAGTGAACGGGGGTATTCCGTGAGGTTTTTGAATCCATCCTCGGTCACGACGCCGATATCTTCGAGACGAACCCCACCGCGGTCTGGGTCGTAGAGTCCCGGCTCCACGGTGACGACGTTACCAGCCTCCAGCGGATCGTCGCCACTGAGTCCCGGTGCCTCGTGGAGGCTTACGCCGATACCATGGCCGACGCCGTGGTAGAGCCCGATATCGACATCGCCCGTCTGGTATCCCCGTGACTCCAGTACCTCACAGGCAGCCTCGTGGGGCGCGCCCGCCCTAAGTCCCGCTCCGTCCTCGAGCCTCTCCAGCGCGGCGTCTTGAGCGGCTTTCACAGCATCGTAGGCCTCCTGTTCCCAGTCTCCGACGTCGCCGGCGACGAAGCTCCGGGTGAAGTCGCCGTAGTAGCCGTCGGGTCCCCGCGGCGAGATGTCGAGAAGTACCGTTTGGTCTGGGTGAATGTGGTCCTCGCCTTTGAAGTGGAGGTCCGCACACGACTCCCCGGCACCGATGACGGTGTTACCCGCGTCGGTGATACCGTGGCTCGCCATGACGGCGTTGGCCTCGCGACGGAGCCCCTCTGTCGTCAGCACGTCACCTTCCCAGAGCAGGTTGTCGCCATCGGGCGTCGCCGCGGCGAGCACTTTTTCCGCACGGGCCATCCCGTGCTGGGCGGCCGCCTGTGTACGCTCGTGGCGTCGCCACTCAGCCTCGGTCTTCGTGCTCCGCCCCACGTCGACGTCGGCGACGACCACCTCGTAGGCGTCAGTCACCCGTCGGTACTCGGCTTCGCGCATCGACTCGTCGACCAGGACGCGGTCGATCTCCTCGCGGGACTGAAGCGTCTCGACGGCCCGGCCGCCTGCCGTCGTCGCATCCTGTTCGTCCACGGAGCGGACCTCGTCGCCGACGAACTCCCGGCGGGCCTGCTCGGCGAACAGTGAAGGTGCACAGAGCACTGACCGTTCGGGCGCATACATGAAGGCGTACGCCCTGTCTGGACCGCTAAACCGGGTCAGGTATCGCATCGTGTCATCGAACCGGTCTCCGGTGTGGACGAATGCGTCACAGTCGTGTTCGTCGAGCGCCATCGCGAGCGGCGCGTAACTCGTCTCGAAAGCGCCGATAGACGACCCTGTGTTATTGGGTGGCATGGTGGCTGAACGGTTCGCGCCAACGTGAAAATAGGTTCGGCCACCGGCAGCCCACGCACCAACGTCATTTAGTTTAAATTCTGACAGGGGGGGAGCTAACGAGTTTCGAGGAACACACCGGAAGCTACTCCCTGCTTCTCGAATTCGGGGAAATAGAACATTCCTGCGTCAGAGGAACTGAACCAGTCGAAACCATTACTGGTTGAACAACTCTTATGATTGGCGGACTGTTATCCATGTTGTATGCCAACAGATGACGAGATAACGAGCGACGACCTGAGTGGTCCGGTCATCGATAGACGGACGACGATGAAGTTGCTCAGTGCCGCCGGGATGGGCGGCTTGGCGGGGTGTAGTACCGAGGTGGAGACAACTCCAACCGAAACAGCGACTGAAGAAACCGAGACCGAGGCCGACACCGCGACGGAGGTTCAATCGGACGTCAAAACCGGTGGTCGGCTTCAGGCCGGGTGGTTCACCGGCAGTATCGACGTACTGGACCCACCGAAGATTCCGGTGGCGATCTACTTCCAGGTCACCTCCAACATCTTCAGCGGTCTCGTCACGCTCCGTCGAGACCTGACGATTCGTGGCGACCTCGCGACCGACTGGGAGGTCACAAACGATGGTGCGACGATTACGTTCCAGCTCCGGGATGACGTGAAGTTCCACAACGGCGACGACTTCACCGCCGAGGACGTCGCCTACTCCATCCGGCGGACGATCAACGAGGAACTCGCCGCGGCTCCGAAGCTCTCCCTGTTACTCCCCCCGGATGATGAGGGCGTCGTCGTCGAGGATGATTATACGGTCACGCTCAACTTCGAGCAGGCGTTCGCGCCGGTAATGATTTATCTCACGCGCGGCCCCGGCCGCGCGGCAACCGTCGTCAACAAGAACGCCATCGAGGAGATGGGTCCCGAGCAGTACCAGCTCACGCCCGTCGGGACGGGCCCGTTCAAAGTAACTGAACACGAGGTGGGTGACCGCATCACTCTGGACCGGTTCGAAGACTACTTCGAGACCGACGAGAACGGCAACCAGCTTCCCTACCTCGACGGGGTGGACATCAAACCAATTCCGGAGGCAGCGACCATCGTTTCGGCGATTGAGTCTGGGGACATCGACTTCGCCCAGGAGGTGCCGCTCCAGAACGTCTCCCGGATCGAGGACGCCAATGACGTCGATAAACTCTCCGCCCCAGGGGTCAACTGGTCCGGACTCAGCCTCAACATGACGACCGACCTATTCAAATCACGCAAGGTTCGCCGGGCCGTCGCCAAAGGCCTCGACTCGGAGGCCTACGTCAAGACCGCCTTCTTCGGCAACGCCGTCCCGGACGTCGGGCCGATTGCCAAGGCGACCAACTGGGTCTGGCGGGACGACAAGCCGAGCGACCAGGACTACGCCCCCGAAGAGGCAAAGCAGATGTTGGAGGAAGAGGGCGTCGCGGATGCATCGTTCAGCATCCTGGCCCAACAAGGCTCGCTAAGAGCCTCCAAAACGGTCCGGAACCAGCTCAACGAGCTCGGCCTCAACGTAGAGATCGATCAGGTGACGAGTTCGACCTACTGGAACCGCGTGTTCGCATCCGACTACGACACGACCATCGTGGGCAGTGCGGGTGACCCAGAGCCCGACCAGGGGCTGTACAACTTCTTCAGGAAGCACAGCGAGGACGGCGTCTGGAACTTCACCCGGTATGAAGACGACGAGGTTCACGAGCTGCTGGACAAGCAGCGCCGGCAGCTCGACCGGGAGGAGCGGAAGCAGACGCTCTGGGATATCGAGGATCAGGTCATCGCTGACGCGCCGTGGGCGTTCCTCGTCCATACTGACGACGTGGCGGCCAAGCGTTCAAACGTAAATGGATTCGTCCACATCCCGTTCATGCGCAACTTCCACCGGGTGTGGCTTGAAGAGTGACTCACAGTTCCGGAGTGATTGAGCGATGGGATTGAAACGGTACATCGCCAAGCGGACCGTCCACGCGATGTTCGTCATGTGGCTCGTGGCGACGACGGTATTTTTTGGACTCCGCGCGATTCCCGGGGGCCCGATACAGGCGATGCTGGGGGCGGAAGCGACGCCGGAAGCGGTCGAGAGACTCCGCGAACAGCTCGGGCTCAACCGGCCTATTTGGGTCCAGTACGGTGACTGGATGACCGATCTCCTGGTACTCAACCTCGGTCGCAGCATCAACACCGGCGAGCCCGTGGCCGATGTCTTGCTGACGACGGCACCCCGAACGTTCGCGATCGGGGGACTCGGCATCGTCGTTGGACTCCTGATCTCTATCCCGGCCGGAATCATCGCGGCCACGCGCCGGCGGGAGACCATCGACTACGTGTCGACGATGGCCGCCTTCCTCGGCATCTCGATGCCCGCCTTCTTCATCGGCATCCTGCTCGCGCTGGTGTTCGGCGTCTGGTTCAACCTGTTGCCCATCGTGGGCTACACGCCGCTTTCGGAGGGAGTTATCCCGTGGTTCAAGAGCATCCTGCTCCCGGGTATCGCGGTCGGGCTCCCGTACGGCGCTATCGTGATGCGGATGATGCGCTCGTCGCTGCTCGAAGTGATGAACGAACCGTACATGCGCACCGCACTGGCCAAAGGTGTCGACAGCCGGGTTCGCCTGGTGAAACACGCGCTCCAGAACGCGATGATTCCCGTGATCACCGTTGCCGGGATTCAGGTCGCCATCATCATCGTCGGGAGCGTCACTGTCGAACTCGTGTTCGGCATCAAGGGGCTCGGTCGGGTACTGGTCAACTCCATGCTCGACCGTGACTACGCTGTCACGCAGGGGGCGATCCTGCTCGTTGCGTTCATTCTGGTGTTCATGAATCTCGCGGTCGACCTGACCTACACTGTCATCGACCCGCGCATCCGCTACGGGGACGAGAACCAATGAGTGACAAACCCGAACCCGGAGTCGGGCCGAACACGCCGGCTGAACCGGGACCGAGTGACGTTCCAGGAGCACCCACGGCGGACGAGGAGGTCGAGAGTCACGAGACGATGACCGACCGGATCGTCCGGGGGATTCTCAACGACAAGATGGCGCTGTTCGGCGCGATCGTCATCATCCTGTTCATCCTCACAGCTGTGTTCGCCCCGTGGGTCGCGCCCCAGGACCCCGAACAGACGTTCACGCCGATGCAGGAGCCAAACAGCTACAGCACCGGCAACTTCGACAACGACGAGGCGCGTGAGAAAGTCTGGCACCCGCTCGGAACCGACAGCTTCGGCCACGACCTGCTCTCGCGACTGATCTTCGGCGCCAGGGTGTCGTTGGCTGTTGCACTCGCGACGGTCGTGCTCGCGTTCTCCGTGGGCACGACCATCGGCCTGCTCGCCGGATACTTCGGCGGCTGGATCGACAGCGTGCTGATGCGCTACGTCGACTTCCAGTGGGCGTTCCCCGAGTTGATTCTGGGGATCGGTATCATTGCCCTCTCCGGTGGACTCGGAGTGACTAACGTGATCATCGCCATCGGTATCGCCTACATCGACGACTTCGCTCGGCTCATCCGTGGCGAAGTGCTCTCCATCCGTGAGGAGGAGTACATCACTGCCGCTCGCGTTATCGGTATGCCGAACTACCGTATCATGACCAAAGAAATCCTTCCGAACGCCGTTGCGCCCCTCATTGTCCAGGCTACGCTGATGATTCCGCTCGCGATTCTCGCCGAAGCGGGACTCTCCTTCCTCGGTCTCGGCGTCAAGCCGACGACGCCGACGTGGGGGCTGTTGCTATCGGACGGTAGACAGTTCATCAGCCGTGCCTGGTGGATCAGCGTCATGCCGGGGTTCGCCATTATGGTGACCGTCCTCGCGTTCAATATGTTCGGGGACGGCCTCCGTGACGTGTTCGACGTGAGTGAGGGAGAGGTGGACGACCGATGACGCTGCTCGAAATCGCGGACCTTCACACCCAGTTCCGAACCAAGGAAGGGACTGTCAAAGCCGTCGACGGCGTCGACCTCTCCATCGAGTCGGGGCAGGTCGTCGGGCTCGTCGGCGAGAGCGGGAGCGGAAAGAGCGTTCTCGCCTCAAGCATCATGCGTATCGTCGAGGAACCAGGCGAGATCACCGAGGGCAGCATCCACCTCAACGGCGAGGACATCCTGGCGAAATCCGACGCGGAGATGCAGCGCCTCCGAGGCGGCCGGATCTCGATGGTGTTCCAGGACCCGATGCACAGCCTGAACCCGACACTGACGGTCGGGGAACAGATCGCCGAGACGGTCCGGCTTCATCAGGATGTCGGGGAATCGGTGCAACTCCCGGCGGAGATCAAGCGCAAGCTGTTCGGTGCCGCGAAAAACAGCGTCGCGTGGCGAAAGGCTGTCGAGATGTTGGAGACGGTCGGCATCCCCGACCCCGACAGCCGGGCCAACGACTTCCCCCACGAGTTCTCCGGGGGGATGCGTCAGCGAGCGATGATCGCGATGGCGCTCTCCTGCGAACCGGATTTGCTCATCGCCGACGAGCCGACGACGGCGCTCGACGTGACTATCCAGGCCCAGATCCTGGAGGAACTCGACTTGCTGCTCGAAGCGTTCGACACATCGATCCTGCTCATCACCCACGACCTCGCGGTTATCGCCGAGGTCTGTGACGTTGTGAACGTGATGTACGCGGGCGAAATCATCGAGCGCGCGACAGCACAGGTTCTCTTCGACGACCCACAACACCCCTACACACAGGGGCTCATCAGGAGCACGCCACGAATCGATAACCCACGAGACGACTTACAACCTATCGAGGGGACGGTGCCGGATCTCATCGACATCGATTACGCCTGCCACTTCGCGCCGCGGTGTCCGGAAGCGAAGGAAGCCTGTTACGAGGTCGAGCCCGACTTCAGGAACGTCGGACCGGCCGGCCACGAAGCGGCATGTCTCCGGCGCGGGCCGGAGGAGGACCGAATATGACCACAAGTGAGAACAGCGCCGGTGTCGAGAATCGACCGCTGCTCGAGGTAGAGGGACTAGTCAAGCATTTCGACCAGGCAGACGGACTGCTCGATCAGATCTTCGGCCCGCCACCGAAGGTACAGGCAGTCGACGGCGTCGACCTGACGGTCAGTGAAGGCGAGACGCTGGCCGTGGTCGGCGAGAGCGGCTGTGGCAAGAGCACGCTCGGGAAGACCATCCTCAACGTGGAGACGCCGACGGACGGCATTGTCCGCTACGACGGCGACGAGATCTCTTCATTGAGCGAGCGGAAGCTCCGCCCATACCGTCGTGATATGCAGATGATCTTTCAGGACCCGCTGGCGTCGCTCAACCCGCGCCAGACAGTCGGAAACATCCTCCGCGCACCGATGGAGGTCCACGACATCGGTGATGACAAGGAGGACCGGACGACCCGAGCACGGGCGCTATTGGAGCGCGTGGGGCTGGAGAGGGGCCACATCGACCGCTACCCTCACCAGTTCTCGGGCGGCCAACAGCAGCGGATCGCGGTTGCCCGTGCGCTCTCGCTCGATCCAAAACTACTGATCGCGGACGAACCGGTGTCGGCGCTGGACGTGTCTGTCCAGGCGCAGATCCTGAACCTGCTGGAGGAGCTACAGGAGGAGTTCGATATCGCCGTGATGCTAATCACACACGACCTCAGCGTCGTTCGTCACATCGCCGACCGGGTTGCCGTGATGTATCTCGGCAAACTGGTCGAGGAAGCGCCAACCGACGAACTGTTCGACAACCCACAGCACCCCTACACCAAGTCACTGCTGTCGGCGGTGCCACGGATCGACCCGGCGGCTCGGGTCGACCGCGTGGTGCTCGAGGGATCGGTCCCCTCCCCTATCAACCCGCCAAGCGGTTGCCGGTTCAACACGCGATGTCCGGAGGTCATCCCACCCGAAGGCTGGACGGCCAGCCAGAAGGCGTTCCGGAAGGCGTTCTCTTTCCGGACCCGGGTGCTGAACAACGAGGTCGACGCCGATGCCATCTCCGAACGACTCGACGCGGAGGGTCGTGCAACCGACGCCGAATCGCTGGCCGACGAAATCCTTAACCAGTCCTACACTGGCAAGATCGAGGACCTGCCGACCGAGGCCCGCAACACCATCCGGGAAGCGGCCGCGGCGCTCGGCGACGGCGAGGACGATCGGGCTCACAGCATCGTCCGCGATAGCTTCCCGACGCCCTGCGAGCGGGACGAACCGCCGATGGCGGCAACGGAGACGGGTAACCTCGCAGCGTGTCTCCGGCTGAGTGACGAGACCGAACACACGCCGCTCGACTTCGTGAACGACGACTGAGCGGTTTCACAAGAACGGTTTTGTCACCATGGAGGGGGTGGCGACCGTGAGGGCGGCTACCGCGCCGCCTCGGGTCGCCCGGGGCCAAGGTTTTAGCGGGTCCGGTCCTCCGATGTGGTATGAACTCACACCCCGATTACTTCGCCGAGTATGACCACGGTGAGGGGACGTTCGACGTCGAGGAGTACGAACTCTACTACCGCCGGTTCGGCACCGGCGACGACGTGTTGCTCGCGCTTCACGGTGGCCCGGGGATGCCTCACGACTATCTCGCACCGCTGGCCCAACATGGCGGCGAGGAGCTCACGGTCTACCTCTACGACCAGTTCGGTGTTGGCGGGTCGGACCGGCCGGCACCTGGCGATTTCGACCGGTATACTGTCGACCACTACCGCGAGGAAGTCGAGGGCGTCAGACAGGCGATCGACCCCTCGGGCGAATTCTACGTCTACGGCCAGTCGTGGGGCGGGATGCTCGCACAGGAGTACGTTCTCGAGTATGGGGAGTTCGTGGATAAACTGGTTCTGGCGAACACGCTCGCTGACACTACCACCGCCTACGAGTCCATGCGGGGCGTGCTGGCGGAACTCTCGGAGGAGGACCGCGACACGATCGATGAATACGAGTCCCAACGGGCCTACGACGACCCGAAGTACGAGGAGGCACTCGATGGCGCCTACCGCGAACACGTCTGCCGTACTGAGGAGTATCCCGATCCGGTGCTGGACACCTTCGAGGGTGTCAACCTCGATGTCTACGGGCTGATGTGGGGGCCGAACGAGTACGTCCTGCTGGAGACCGCGCGGCTATGCGAGTGGGATCTGCGTGATCGACTCGGAGAAATAGAGACGGACACGCTGGTTCTGACGGGTGGATACGACGAGATCTCCCCGGATATCGCCCACGACATCGCGGACCGCATCCCCAGTGCCGACCTCCACGAGTTCGCGGAGAGCAGTCACATGCCGTTCTGGGAGGAGCCCGAGGAACACGCAGCCGTCCTCGACACGTTCCTCACCTGAGCCGGCTCGATCGGCTCCGGGTCACGACCACGGAGACTCAGTCGAAGATCCGCTCTTTGGACTCCTCGCTGAACCCGTCGCTGGCGTCAACGGCGGCATCGTACACCCGGCGGAGATCCGCAACGGGTGTCTCGTGTTCGTCGACCTGGAGGCCGTGGAACGCCGTCGTCTGGGGCGCTTTGATCAGTATCGCTGCGGAGGAGTGACCACGTTTGTCGCCGCCGATTTCGACGCCAGCGGCGAGCGCGTCGAGCAGGCGTTCGCCGATTCTGCCCTCGGCGTTCTCGAAGGCGTTGATGACGGCGGGCGGCGTCTCCGCACCTTCGAGCAGTTTCCCGCCGCAGTGATGCCGTCACGGACCTCATGGCCGCACCACTCGTCGCACTCGTCGCCGGTGAACGCGAACGTGTTGCCTCGGTAGTCTACCCCGTGGAGCTGCCGGAGCTCGCTGTGCTCGTCCTGTTCGAGCAGGCCGGGGAGTGCGTCGTCGACGGCCAGGTCGTCAAGGAGGGCGATGCCACGTCTTCCCAGCCGGACGTTGACGAACGCCTGGGTGGAGACGGCGCCCTCGTGGCTGACGTAGGGACAGAGTGCCCCGACTGCGGGGGCTTTGGTTGCGACGGCGACGGCGAACGCTGGCCCGTCACCAGCGTCGTGTTCCTCGGGCGTGACGTGTGTACAGATGGAGAATGTCATGGGTAGACAGTGTGTTGCAGGGAAAAAACACTACCCGTTGAGCCGCTTTGCTTGGTTACTTACTCCTGCTCGTGCTACTGGTCTCTATGCCCGAACCGAACCTCGACCGATTTACCTCACGACGCTCCACAGCGTACGCGAACCGCGGGATGGTCGCGACCAGCCAGCCACTCGCCTCCCAAGTAGGCGTCTCCACGCTGGAGGACGGCGGCAACGCCTTCGACGCGGCCGTCGCCACCGCCGCGGCGCTCAACGTCGTCGAGCCCACCTCCACGGGGCTCGGGGGTGACGTGTTCGCGCTGTACAAGACCGCCGACGGCGAGGTTGGCGCGATGCGTTCCTGCGGGGGAGCACCCGCCGAGGCGACCCTCGAGAACGTCCGAGAAGCCGTTGCCGCCGAGGAAGATGTCGACCCCGAAGACGCCGAAATGCCCGAAACTGGCGCCCAGGCCGTCACCGTCCCCGGAACGGCACGAGGGTGGGAGCTGACCGCGGAGAAGTTCGGCAACAAGTCACTGGGTGACCTTCTGCAGCCAGCAATCCACTACGCAAAAGAAGGCTATCCGGTCTCAGAAGTGGTCTCCGCACAGTGGCAGCATGGCGAGGAACTGTTCGAGTCCGAGCACGCACGCGAGGCGTTCCTCTTCGATGGCGAAGCCCCGAGTACGGGCCAGCAGGTCAGCCTCCCCCGACTTGGTGAGTCCATGGAGACGATCGCCGAGGAGGGTGCCGACGCGTTCTACGAGGGCGAGATTGGCGAGAACATTGCCGCGGAGGTCCAGTCCGAGGGCGGCTTCCTGACGACCGAAGACCTCGCAGCGTTCGAACCGGAACTGCTCGACCCAGTCTCAACGACGTACAACGGCGCCGAAATCTACGAGCTTCCGCCGAACAACCAGGGGCTCATCGCACTCGAGGCGCTCAACCTCGCCGAGGAGGTCGGGGCTGCCGACCACCCGCTCGACTCCCCCGAACGCATCCACTACTTCGCGGAGGCGCTGAAGGTCGCGTTCCACGATGGGCACCGCTACATCACCGACCCGGAGTACGAGGACCACCCGCCGCTGGCGGCGAAATCCTGGGCCGAGGAGCGTGCAGAACTCATCGGGGAGGAGGCCAACCACGACGTGAGCTTCGGCGTCGAGGGGAGTAACGCCGAGGACGCCGACACGGTGCTGCTCTGTGTCGCCGACGACGAGGGCAACGTCGTCTCGTTCATCAACTCTCGGTTCGCGGGCTTCGGGTCCGGCATCGTTGCGGGCGATACGGGAATCGCGCTCCAGAACCGTGGGTCCTCGTTCTCGCTGGATGAGGACCACCCCAACCGCATCGAGCCCGGTAAGCGGCCGTTCCACACACTGGTACCGGCCATCGCGGAGTTCGCCGCCGAAGACGACGAAACGGAGGATTGGGCTGCCTTCGGCGTGATGGGCGGATTCATGCAGCCACAGGGGCATCTACAGCTAATCTCGAACATTGTCGACTACGACCTACCGCTGCAAGCAGCGCTGGACATGCCGCGCTGGCGCTACCGCGTCGACGGCGAACTCGGCGTCGAGGAGCGGATGAACGGCGACGAGCGACTGAGCAAACTCGCCCGAATGGGCCACAAGGTCCAGGTGTTCCCGCCGAGCGCGTTTGGTGGCGCACAGATCGTCCGCAACGAAAACGGGACGCTCTCGGGGGCTACTGAGCCTCGGAAAGACGGGAACGCCCACGGCTACTGACGGCGCGGGACGTTCGTCTGGGGGGACATAATTGCCGCTATCCAAAATTTACAATAATTCCTCGATATCGGAGTAGTACGGCGTTTTTCGGCGGCAGCGCCCCCGACCGTCTGATTGGTGAAATAGCCATTGCACGCATCGTAATGTATATCCGTGATGGTCTCCCCCTTGTACCTATGGCACAGGGTAACTCCCCAGAACGGTTCGACGTGAGCCGTCGAAAGCTTGTGCAGTCGCTCGGTGTCGCCGGTGTTGCCGGCCTCGCCGGCTGTGCAGGTGGCAGCGAGACTGATACTGAAACAGATCCAAACACGCCGACGCCGACGGACTCGACGCCGACGCCGGCCGACAGCGCCAACGTCAAGATGGGTGGCGAACTCATCGCGACGTTCGGTGCTGACGTGAAGAACTTCGACCCAACCCAGCAGAACGACACGACCTCCTCGAAAGCGTTCGGGCTCGTGTACGAGACGCTGCTGTCGACGGACTTCAGTGGTGCGCCCCAGAACGTCCTCGCGTCCAGCTTCGAGCAGGCTGACGAGGACCTGACCTGGGTCGCCACCATCCGCGAGGGCGTCCAGTTCCACAACGGCAACGAGCTGACCGCCGAGGACGTGAAGGCTTCCTTCGACCGCTACGAGGGGACCCCGCGTCAGTCCGACGTGTACAACTGGTACGACTCCAGCGAGGTGACCGGCGACTACGAGCTTACCATCAAGCTCAGCCGCCAGTACGCCCCGCTCAAGTTCATGGTCGGTGGCGTCCCCATCGTCCCGAAGGAGGTCGCAGCCGGCGACCTCGACCTGTCCGAGAACCCCGTGGGGACCGGTCCCTACGTGTTCGACAAGCACGAGCCGGACAGCCTCTTCCGCATCCAGCGCAACGAGGACTACTGGTGGAACGGGACCGAGAACGAGAACATGCCGGAGAAGCCGCCAATCGAGACGGTCACGTTCCGCATCATCACTGAGCAGTCGGCCCAGCTCGCCGCCCTGCAGGGCGGTGACGTCGACTTCATCAACAACGTCCCGGCCGACAGCTATCAGGACCTGAAGAGCAACGAGGATTTCACCGTCAACGAGCGAACTGAGGGTGGGTTCGACTTCTTCGCGTTCCCGATGTCCGTCGAGCCGTTCACGAACGCGAAGGTCCGCCGCGGTGTCTCCCGGCTGATTCCGCGCCAGGGCATTATCAGCACCGTCTACAAGGGCATCGGCTCGCCGGCGTACACGCCGATTTCCCCGCTGGCGGCGCAGTTCACCTCGCCCGAGTTCAACCAGCAGATGGGTGAGGAGTACACGGCCTACAACGTCGAGAAGGCCAACCGCCTGCTCAAGGAAGGGTTCGAGGAACTGGGGATGGAGGCGCCGTTCAAGACGAGCATCGTCACGAACCAGAACCCCCAGCGCATCAAGTGGGCCCAGCTGATTCAGGAGAGCCTGAACAGCACGGACTACTTCGAGGCTGAGCTCGAGCAGTTCGAATGGAACACCTACATTGGCAAGGTGCTCGCCGAGAACAGCCACGAGCAGAACAACCTCGTCTGTCTCGGCTGGTCTGCGGGCTGGGACCCGGACAACTACGTCCACAACCTGTTCCACACGGAGCAGTTCACGCCCGCCTGCTGTAACCTGATGCACTACGACAAGGAGAAGGTCGACACGATGATCGACGACGCGCTCCAGACCTACGACGTCGAGGAGCGGAAGACAATCTACCAGGACCTGATGACGACCCTCGTCAAGGACTCCCCGATGGCCTACGTCAGCTTCGGCAAGGCGATGGACGCCTTCTCCAGCAGCACCGTCAAAGGCTTCCAGACGTACCCGATCGACGGCGGCGAGTTCACCGGTGTGTTCTCGGCGTCCGCAGAAGCGTTCACCTACGTGGATAAGTAACTAGGGCCGACGGTCGACCGACCGTCTGTCCCCCTTAACACGAATGTCACTTCAACGATACCTCATCAAGCGGCTGTTCCTCACCGTGTTCATCCTGTTCTCGGTATCAGTGCTGACGTTCTCGCTCGTCGCACTGCTTCCGGGGAACGTGGTGGACTTTATCCTGCAGTTCCAGCAGATCACACCAGAACTACGGGCGGAGCTCTACGCACAGTACAACCTCGACGAACCGATCTGGACACGCTACTTGCTCTGGATCTTCGACGCGATGCAGGGTGACTTCGGCAACTCCATCATCTCCGACCGCAGCGTGAGTGGCGCCATCGCCGCTCGCCTCCCGCAGACGGTTCTGCTCGGTCTCCTTGGCTTCGTCATCTCCATGGGCATCGGGATTCCCGCTGGGGTGGTCGCCGCGGTGAACAAAGGCGAGACAACCGACGAGGTCAGCCGCGTGGGCGCACTGCTGGGCATCGCGACGCCGAACTTCTGGCTCGGCCTGATGCTCATTTTGGTGTTCTCGGTCGAACTCGGCTGGTTCCGAGTTATCCCACCGGTGGACATCCCGCTGCTCTCGTTCCCGATGCTGAAGTTCATGATTCTGCCAGCCATCACGCTGGGGACGGCATCGGCAGCACTGATAATGCGGCTCACCCGGTCGGCAATGGTCGAACAACTCAACAAGGACTACGTCCGGACCGCACGCGCGAAGGGACTGAGCGAGCGCACGGTCATCATCAAGCACGTGCTCCGGAACTCGCTCATCTCGGTGGTCACTGTCGCCGCGCTCCAGATTGCCTTCATCGTCGACGGTACCGTCGTCGTCGAGCAGGTGTTCTCCTGGCCCGGCGTCGGTCGCCTGCTGATTCAGGCGATTACCCAGCGCGACTTCCCGATCATTCAGGCAGTCGTGCTGCTGGTGGCGACCACCATCGTCTTCGCGAACCTGCTCGCGGACATCCTCTACTCCGTGCTCGACCCACGAATCCGCTACTGACATGACGGAACGACAACCCACAACACAACGAGGCAGAATCCGGGTCACCGGGTTCGATGGAAGCGTCATCGAAGAGCGCGACGAGTTCAGCTGGGAGGCCGACGAGTCCACCGTGGCACGTGGGCGCTGGGAGCGTGCGTGGAAGCGCTTCAAGACCAACCGCACGGCACTGTTCGGACTGGCCATCATCGGCCTCATGGCGTTTTTCGCCATCTTCGCCCGGCCCATCACCGTCGCCGGAATCCCGATTCAGCCAATCTCGTTGGCGCCGTTTGAGCCCGGTGCCTCGAACTTCGGGGCCGTGCTCGAGCCGCCATCGCTGACCCACCCGTTCGGCACTGATTGGTCGGGGAAAGACATGTTCTCGCGCATCATCTACGGGGGCCGATTCAGCCTCTCGATTGGCTTCATCGCCGTCTCACTGGCGCTGGCGGTCGGCGTTCCGCTCGGCTCCATCGCGGGTTACTACGGGGGTCTCATCGACGACATTATCATGCGTATCGTCGACATCCTCTACTCGTTCCCGTTCCTGGTGCTCGCCATCGCGCTGATCGCAGTGCTGGGCCAGGGGTTCTGGAAGCTCATCCTCGCGCTGGTGCTGGTCGTCTGGATCGGCTACGCGCGTATCATCCGTGGTGAGATTCTCTCGGTGAAGGAGAACGAGTACGTGCTCGCAGCCCGCGCGCTGGGAGCCCGTGACCGCTCCATCATCTTCCGCCACATCGTCCCGAACGCCATCGCGCCGGTTATCGTCCAGGCGACGCTGGGTATCGGGACTATCGTGCTGTTGGCGGCGGCGCTCGGATTCTTGGGTCTCGGCCTCGAGCCGGGTACCTCCGAGTGGGGCAGCATGCTCTCGCAAGGCCGTGACTCGCTCATCCAGGGCGACTGGTGGGTGACGGTGTTCCCCGGCCTCGCAATCTTCCTGTTCGTACTGTCTATCAACCTCGTGGGTGACGGCATCCGCGACGCGATTGACCCACAGGGTGACCTGGGGGGAGGTCCACGATAATGGCACTACTCGAAGTCGAAAACCTGGAGACGAACTTCTACACCGAGGAGGGAAAGGTCAAGGCTGTCAACGACATCTCCTACGATATTGAGGCCGGCGAGCGCTTCGGCGTCGTCGGCGAGTCCGGCGCGGGCAAATCCGTGACCAGCCTCTCGGTGATGGGGCTAATCGAGAACCCCGGCAGCATCGACAACGGGGAAATCCGCTTCAAGGGCGAGAACCTGCTGGAGGCCAGCGAGGAGCGTCTGCAGGAGATTCGTGGCGCGGAGATTGCGATGATATTCCAAGAGCCACAGTCCGCGCTCAACCCCGTCTACACGGTGGGTGAGCAGATCGCTGAGGCCATCCGCAAGCATATGGACCTCTCGGGCGACGAAGTGAAAGAACGCGCTATCGATATGCTCCGCCGGGTCGGCATCCCCGACCCAGAGGAGCGATACGACAACTACCCCCACCAGTTCTCCGGCGGGATGCAGCAGCGTGCGGTCATCGCGATTGCGCTCTCCTGTGACCCGGAACTCATCGTCGCCGACGAGCCCACCACGGCGCTCGACGTGACGATCGAGGCCCAGATTCTCGAACTGCTGGAGGAGCTGTCCGAGGAGTTCGACGTGGCCATCCAGCTCATCACCCACGACCTCGGCGTCGTCGCCGAGATCTGCAACCGTGTGATGGTGATGTACGCCGGGAAGGCTGTCGAGAAGGCACCGGTCGAGGAGCTCTACTACAACCCCAAACATCCCTACACGGTGGGGCTGATGGGGTCGATTCCGCGAATCGGTGACGGCCGGAACCGGCTGGACACCATCCCGGGCTCGATGCCCGACCTTGTCCAGCTCCCGCCCGGCTGTAGCTTCCACCCGCGTTGTCCGTACGCCGAGGAGGCGTGTACCCAGCGCGAACCACCGCTTGTCGACGTCGACACTGGAGAGCCGGTCGAGGGGCTGAGCGAGAGTGAACACACCGCGGCTTGTCTGGAGTACACCGGCGAGCTCCAGGGTGAACTTGAGTTCGAAGTCGAGATCACCGACGACGCCGGGAGTACGGGGGTCGACACATGAGTACCGGAGCATCCGAGGAACGAGGCGCACCGACGGACGACGACGTGCTCGTCCGTGCCGACGACCTGGTGAAATACTACCCGTCCGAGGAGGACTTCCTCGACCAGCTGCTGGGCGAACAGCACTGGGTCAAGGCCGTCGACGGGGTCAACCTGGACATCCGTGAGGGTGAGACGGTCGGTCTCGTCGGCGAATCCGGCTGTGGGAAGTCGACGTTCGGTCGCAGCGTGCTCCAGCTGGAGGACGTGACCGACGGCTCGGTCTGGTATGACGGGAAGGACCTCACGGAGCTCTCAACCAGCGAGATGCGGGAGTACCGCACGGAGGTCCAGATGATCTTCCAGAACCCGTTCGCCTCGCTCAACCCGAAGCTCACCATCTCCGACATCGTCGGGGAGGCCCTCGACATCCACGGCCTCGCCAGCGGGCGAGAACGCGAGGAGCGCGTCGAGGAGCTGCTGGATATCGTTGGGCTGCAGGCGAGCCACGCTTCCCGCTACCCCCACGAGTTCTCGGGGGGCCAGCGTCAGCGTATCGGCATCGCTCGCGCGCTCGCGGTCGACCCAGACTTCATCGTCTGTGACGAGCCGGTGAGCGCACTGGACGTGAGTGTCCAGGCCCAGATTCTGAACCTGCTGGAGGATCTCCAGGAGGAGTTCGGGCTCTCGTACCTGTTCATTGCCCACGACCTGAGCGTTGTCGAGCACATCTGTGACCGCATCGCGGTGATGTATCTCGGCAACATCGTGGAGATGGGCACGCCCGAGGAGCTGTTCGCCGAGCCCCAGCACCCCTACACGGAGGCGCTGCTGTCGGCGATTCCGGAACCCGACCCGCTCTGGGAGGGCGACCGCATCATTCTGCGTGGGAACGTTCCCTCGCCGCTGAACCCACCATCGGGCTGTAAGTTCCACACCCGGTGTCCCCACATTATCCCACCCGAGGGGATGGAGATCGATCAGACGACGTACCGGGACATCGTCGACCTGCGGATGGCCCTGGAGGACGGCTCCTTCACGGCCGAGCAGGCCCGCGAACACGCCGAGGCCGGCGGCACCTTCGACCGCGAAGGTCTCGTCGAGGAGGTGCTCGAACAGCGCTTCGTCGAGAAGCCGACCGGCGCGCACCGCGACCGCGTCGCGGCCGCTGTCGAGCAAGCCATCGACGACGACCTCGAAGGGGCGGCGGCGACGCTCCTCGAGGATTACGAGAGCGTCTGTGAGAACGTCGATCCACAGCTCCCCGAAGGGGAGAATCCCAAAGCCTGCCACCGCTACGACCAGCCCTCCGAGGTCGAACAGGCGGTGAGCGACGCCGGATTCTGAACTGGTGGTCTCGCTCACACGACTCCCTGCTGCGGCTGTCGTCCTGCTCGCGTTTGTGCTTACCGCCCAGCTTGCCTTCACGGGAATCGGCCTGGAGATCGGGCCGCACTGGTCGGAGCCAGAGACTCTCGATTCGACGACCGGCCCGACCGGGAAACTCGTCGACGTTGCGGCGACGGCAGACAGCGATGGGAACGGCCGGGTGGCTTGGATTGTAACCGAAGCCGGTGAGTACCGCATCCGAGTTGCGAACGCGACCGCCCAAGACGGCCAACTGTCAATCGGCGAGCGTCGAACGCTCGTCCGGACCGACAACCGACTCGCGAGTGTCGACGTTGCTCGCAGGAACGGGACGACAGCGGTCGTTTGGCGACGCCACGAGGCGAACGAAGCGATGCTCGCACTCGAGGGCGCACGGTCGCTCGGCCCGACCCGCGTCTCGAGCAACGACTCCCTCCGGGCTCGGGACCCTACCGTTGCACTCGTCAGCGGAACGCCCGTCGTCGCCTACCGGGGGTACGCTCGCTCTACCAGTAGCTGGGTCGGCGTGCTTGCAGTGGGGGCGTCTGAGCCGCGCTACACGGAATTCGGCGAAGGTATCGGCACAGAGTCGGTGTCACCGGCCGTGAGTGCGGGCCCGACTGGTGCAACGGTCGCGTGGGTCGACACCGACGAGACCGCCGCTGAGGTGGCGCCGCTGACCCGTTCGGCCGACGGCACACTCACCGTGGGTGAGCCAACGACGGTCGGGCGCTCGCGCACGCTGCGCTCGATGAGCGGAACCGGCCAGCTCGCGGAGGTCCAGCTCTCGACCGCAGGGAGCGGGTCCGTACTGCTCTGGACCGACTTGGGGAGCGTACAGGCTGTGCCACTCTCCGACGGAGCACCTGCCGCGGAGCCGACGGACCTGGGCGGTGGCCAGAACCCCAGCATCGGCGCGGGAGACGGCCGCTGGCTCGCGACGACGATGGTGCAGGACCGCGCCAGCGGCATCGACGTGCGCTATACGCTCGTTGGCGAGGGCGCGACTGAGTCGGGAATGCTCTCGAGGCTCGCTTCAACGGCGGTGCAGGCCGATACGGCGTTCGCGCCCGACCCCTTCGTCGCGTGGGTCGAATCCGGTCAGGAGAAGCGGCTGCTCGTGAGCGCCTACCAGGCCAAGGCCAGTAGCGGCCCACTCCAACGGCTGACCGCCAATCCCGCCCGCTTTGGCTTCCTTGTCATCTCGGCGCTGGCACTCGGCGCGGTGACGCTGCCGATGATGCCCTGGGTGGCTGTCCCGCTGTTGGCCGGCTTCTTCCTGACGACGCGAGTCGTGCTGCAGCCGGTGACACAAGCTGGCAGCCGGCTATCGGCGCTCTCGGGCCGTGAGCGATCGCCAATGGCGATCAGGAAGGGTATCCAGACGCTTCCGGGCTGGCTCCCTGCCTTGTTGTTCGCTGCGGTCAACACGCTGCTGCTGGTCGCGATACTCGGCGGGAGCGGTGAGAACGTCGCAGGGGTACCGTTCGCGCACCCGATCGGCGTGAGCCTGCTTGCCCTTCTCGCCGCGGGGCTGACCGGCGCGCTGTTCGCAGAGGACTCACCCTGGAAGCTGGCAGCTGTCTTCGGCTTTTTCCAGACGGTCGGCCTCTGGGCGACGGCGCTGCCGAACTTCATATAGCCGAGCCGGGTCGGTTCCGACCCGCTTCCTTTTAGTCGTCGGGCGCTACCGAACGTCCATGCGCCGAATATACGAGTCGGAGGCGCTCAGCCGGGATGACGACAACCCCTTCGTCCCGGGCGAGAATGGCGATAAGGACCGCTACCGCTCCATCAACTGGGAGAACGCGAGCCACGCATTCGTCCCGCGGTCGCTCCGCTCGTTTGCCATCAGCGTCTCCATCGAGACCAACCACGAGCGCTACGCGGTGGGCGAGCCGGTGGCCTTCCGCGTGACGTTCCGCAATCGGCTCCCCATTCCGATCTCGCTGACGACGTGGTCGCCCGTACGCTGGACGTGGGCGCTCGACGGTGTCGAGGAGGCCTCCTACGTCGAGGAGTCTGTCCCCGACGAAACGTCGACGTTCCAGTTTTCCCGGGCCGAGCGCAAGCAGTTCACCCGCCAGTGGAGCCAGCAGTTCCGGATGTCGCCGACGGAGTGGTCCTCCGCCGAACCGGGCGAACACACTGTTTCGGTCGGTATCAACGCCACCCGCGACGCCGAGCGACTCGCCGATAGCGCGACGTTCGTCATCGAGGAGTAGCGAGACGAATCTACCCAGGCGTCCAGAATCACAACTGGCCACAGGCATTTGTGCCCTGGCTCAGTAGCCGACGTATGGCTCCTTTACACGTCCTCGTCCCGCTCGACGGGTCACCGCTCGCGGCGGCGGCGCTCGAACACGCGTTGGAGACGGCCGTGGGGGAGGTGACAGTTCTGAACGTGGTGACGCCACTCGACGGCGCGATGAGCGAAGGCGGTGTCCTCGAACCAGGTCAGGAGCGACGAGCGAGCGCTCGAGAGCGCGCTGACAGACTGATCAGCCGGGCTCGACAGCAGGTCGAGACGGTCGACCGGACAGTCGAAACAGCAGTTGAGACCGGTGATCCCGCCGAGGCGATTCTGGATTTTGTCGAGTCGAGTGACGTCGACCACGTCATCATGGGCGGGCACGGCGGCGACCGAGGCGAGATCCGTCGCCGCCTTCTCGGAACCGTCGCAACCACCGTCGTCAGCGAGGCTCCCGTCACGGTGACTGTCGTGCGATAACTCCGACCAGTCGCGTTGCTGTCCGCGGCCGACGAAGCGGGATCAGCCGCCAAGTACGGCCGCGAACACGCGGTACAGGCCGAAGCCGATGATGACGGACGTGACGAGCGTGATAAGCCAGAACGCGACTGTCACCCCAATTTTCCGCTTGGAGACGCCGGCCGAGCCACCTGCGAGGCCGCCACCGATAACCCCCGAGATGATGATGTTGTTGAACGAGATGGGAATCCCGAGTCCGATGGCCAGCTGGGCGATGATGAACCCTGGCACCAGGGCGGCGATTGACCGCCTCACACCCAGTTGTGCGTACTCGCGGGAGGTCGCCTGGAGGAGGCGCGGCGCGCCCATCCACGCCCCGGCGAGGATGCCTGTTGCCCCGAGGATCAACAGCACGATTCCTGGCAGCCCGAGCTCTGCTGTGTAGAGATTCTCCAGCGGCCCCGTTGCGAGGCCGACCTGACTCCCACCGCTGGAGAAGGCGACGACGCTCCCGAGGACCAGTAGGAACGTCCGGATACCCGTCTCCACTGACTCCTGGATTCGGAGCCTAATGAACTGGAAACTCACGGCAGCCGCGGTAATCGACACCACGAGTACGGTAAGCTCGACGCCCGCAACAGCCGGCGTGGGGACAAGGTCGGCAATGAATCCGGCGAGGGAGTTCTGGGTCTCGCCCGCTGGGGAGGGGATGACGCCGAGCTGAATGTTGGCGACGATGCCGCCGACGACCGCCGCGAGCAACGGGACGCCAACCGTCTCGGGGATATCGTCGTGTCGCAGCAGCTTTGCGGTGAGATACGCCAGGCCGCCGGAGACCGGCGGGACCAGCACCCAGAAGAGCGCAATCTGGCGGTAGGTGTCAACGGCGGGGTCCCCGCCGAGGGAGAGGCCGACGCCGACCATGGCGCCGGTGGTCGCAAACGCCGCCGGCACGGGGTAGCCGGAGTAGATGCCGAAGGCCATGAACGCTGTCGCGGTCAACAATCCTGTTGTCGCCGCCAGTGAGGTGATCGCAACGCCATCGATGAGTCCTGCGCCCACCGTTTCGGAGATGCTTCCGCCCTGCGTGAGCGCGCCCAGCGCCGCGAGGAGGCCGATGAGAAACGCTGCGCGCATCGTCGAGACGGCGTTGGCCCCGATGGCCGGGGCGAAAGGCGGCGAGTTGCTGTTCGCTCCGAGTGTCCACGCCGTCCCCACGCTCGTAAGCGTCGCCACCCCGACGAGCACCCAGAAGACGGTATCAACCATGGGAAGTCCGTTCTCGCGGATACTGGATAAACGTTCGCGCTGCAGCGTGGGCGGTGTTCAGATACGGACAGAAACTGGCTGGCCGCGCTCGGCGTTTCAGCCGGCATCCCTGGTGGATTGAAAGGGCGAGGTGTCTCGGCGAACCCCGGCGAAGTACCCACGAGAGCGAGCAGCGCGAGCGAACGCGCGCAGCGAGTCGCGGGAGCCGAGACAGCCGAGGGCTTTCAGCTGTTCCCACTAGCTCCACCGCTGAGAACTGCGTATCTGAACACTACCGCAGCGTGCAGGTGGCCGGGAACTCTTGCTCCCCGAGTCTGCCGGGAGCGCTCGACAGGACGAGCACAATGTTTACCCGACGACGGATGGTGCCTGGACGGAGCGCTGCAGACTGCACTAACCAGTAATCCGACGCTTATATCCGGGCGAAATGTGAGTTTTCAGTACCTACCCAAGATGGTGTCACTGCTAACCGTTGCCGGGATTCTCGTCGCCGTATTCGTCGGGTTCAACATTGGCGGCTCCTCCACTGGCGTGGCGTTCGGTCCGGCGGTTGGCTCACGCCTCGTTCGGAAGGCGACCGCGGCGGCCCTGTTCGTCGGCTTTGCCTTCCTCGGTGCGTGGACTGTGGGTCGAAACGTCATCGCGACGATGAGCAGTAGTATCGTCCCCGCGGTACAGTTCACACCCCTAGCGAGCGTCGTCGTCTTGTTCTTCACTGGGGCGTCGCTACTTGTTTCGAATCTCTACGGCGTTCCAGCCTCAACCTCGATGACGGCTGTTGGAGCCATCGTCGGACTGGGCCTTGCGTCGGATACGCTCAATCAAGCGCTCATGTTCGTTATCGTCTCGGCGTGGATTGTCGCCCCGCTGTTGAGCTTCGCCATTGGGATCGTGGTCGGCCGCTATCTCTACCCGTATCTCGACCGCTACGCCGCGTTTACGAAGTTCGACCTCCACTTCATCCAACTCGACCGCTCGGGGACCGTTCCACGCCCGTACGTCAATCCAAACGCGTCGCCCCAGGACATCGTTGGCTCTGTCTCGGTGGTCGTCATCGCCTGCTACATGGCGTTCTCGGCGGGGGCGTCCAACGCCGCGAACGCTGTTGCCCCCCTCGTCGGCCCAGGGGGGACACTGACCGTCGACCAGGGGGTTGTGATAGCGGTCGCAGCGTTCGGGCTGGGCAGTTTCACGATTGCCCGTCGCACCCTGGAGACGGTTGGCGACGATATCACGGAGCTCCCGATTCTCGCGTCACTGATTGTCTCGATCGTCGGTGGGACGGTCATCACGATCCTCTCCTACCTCGGGATCCCCGCGAGTCTCGCCGTCAGTACCACCTCGACAATCATTGGGCTCGGCTGGGGGCGCGCGAGTCGGGCGGCGACAATTGCGGAGATTGCGACGCCGAAGCCGAAGGGTACGGAGATGGATATCGCGACAGGCGCGTTGCTCACCTCACGGGATGAGGAGACGCCTGCGAGCCCGACTATCGGAGATCTTGCCCGGCAGGAAAAACCGCCCGAAACGCCAGATAAGATTCCGGAGGTCCCGGAAGTCGGCGCTGAGGGGCCGGCAGATCTCGACGAGCGGAGTCTCTTCGACCCCGGGGCAGCCAAGCGGATCGTGACGATGTGGGTGTTGACCCCCTCGCTGGCGGTTGCCACCTCCTACCCGGTGTTCGTGTTCCTGCTGTGAGCGCCGTGTGGAGAGGATGCCAATGTTTCGAAGCGCTGGGTCGAACTGTTTCACCCCCCGCGGGGTGTCGGTACTCTGGGCAACAGGAGAGACCGAAACCGGTTCCTCTTCGGCCGCCCCGCTCGAACTATGCGCCAGTTTCTCGTCACCGGCCACGATGCCCCAACGGACGATTCCTTCTCGCTTGACGATATCGCCGGCGGCGCCGGCCGGCTGGACGTGCTGTGTCGCTGTGTCAACGCCGCGTTTTTCCTCTCCCACGACATCCGTGAGTCGGTTCGCGTTCACCTTGTCCTGAGCGATGCGTACACCGTCCGGTTCGAGGGGAGTGACCTCCGGCGGCTCAACCCCGACGAACGCTCGACGGCAGCCCTGATTCGCGGCGCCCTCGAACAGCGCGAGGAGGCAATCGGCCACCAGCCGGTCGAGAGCAGTCCCGGCGTCTCGCTCTACCGGATGGGGTTCGAGGCGACGCTCGAGGCAGCGGCCCGGAACGCGACGGTCGTCCAACTCCACGAGGACGGTGCGCCGCTCGTCGACGCCGAGCCGCCGACGGACCCGCTGTTCGTGCTCTCGGACCACCACGACTTCGCGCCCGCCGAACGGGAGCTGCTCGCCGACGCCGCCGACCGCCGGGTCCGGGTCGGGCCGGAGCGCCTCCACGCCGACCACACCATCACTGTTGCCCACAACCACCTGGATACGGACGGCTACACGCGCTACTGAGTGCTGGAGAAACACGCACAGTTTCAGTGGATTTATTGTGGCCCCGGCGGATTTTGTGCCAATGTCGCTGAATATCGGTGAGGCACTCTCAACTGGGTTCGAGAAACTCCGCACGCCAGCAGGGCTGCAACTCGGCGGGCTCTACGTCCTCGCGGTGCTGCTGACGGGATTGGGCGCGAATTCGATTACGACTGCGCTCGTCCCCGAAACACCGCAGGGGGCCGGCCCGGCGCTGGCGCTGCCCATCGGCGCCGCTGCCGGCGCGGTGCTCATGGTCATCGGGTTGCTCGCGGGCGTCGTGATTTCGGTCGCTATCCTCCGGGCGGTCAACCACACAACCGCCGAACTCGACAGTATTCCTGACGGCCTCACCCGGGCGCTCCCGAAGACGGTGGTGTTCCTGCTGATTGCGGGGCTGATTCAATATGTGCTTATCGCCATTGGCTTCATCCTGCTCATAATCCCGGGGCTGTTCGTGCTGGTGAGCCTCTACTTCGCACAGGTGTACATCGTCATCGAGGGCGAGGGCCCGCTTGAGGCGCTCTCCTCCTCATGGTCGCTTTCGAAGGGGAATCGCCTCTCGATCTTCGGGCTGGTGGTCGTGGTCGGGGTCATCGCCTTCCTTGGCTCTGCCGTCGGCGGGCTGGTCGGCATCTTGAGCCCGCTCGTCGGCTCGGTACTCCCGCTGGTCATCACGGGATTCCTGAACGTTTTCACCACGGGCGCGCTCGTCGACGCCTACCACCAACTCGCCGACGAACAGGCCGGGATGGACGACCTGTTGGAGCACCCCACGTAGTCGCCATCGGGGAGATGGTAACCCTTAACCACACTGCGGGCCAGAGTTTTACCTGCGGGCCGGTGGGGTAGCTTGGTATCCTTCGGCCTTCGGGTGGCCGTAACCGCGATTCGAATTCGCGCCGGCCCATTTCTCACCCCACTTCGCAACGACGAGCACCAGCGAGGAGTCCGTAGTGGGTGTGTAAATCACGGCGCGCGAATTCGAGCAGGGAAGACGAGCAACGCGAGTCTTCCCGTGTTCGACATTCGCGCCGGCCCACTACCCGCATTTTACACTGTTGAGCGGTTGCTTTGTGGTGGCCGTAACCGCGTCCTCGTGAGCGAAACGAACGAGGGCAAGCGAGACCTTTGGTCTCGCGTGTTCGACATTCGCGCCGGCCCATTTCTCACCCCACTTCGAAACGACGACCGCCAGCGAGGCGTCTGTTCTGTTCACCCGAACGACAAAGCAGCGTGCGTACTGATTTGTGTTCGGTAACTCATGCTTCATTGTGAATGCGGCTGGGCGTGGGAGTGGGACGACGACCCGACTCCCTACTGGCCATTCTGTGGGAGGCTCAGTGGTGCAGGTCCGACTGCACCAGAGGAAGCGAAGGAAGCGGTTGAGGACGCAGATAGTTTGTGACTTAGCAGGGGTGCGTCGTCGCTGCGATTTCGATAGCTGCTCGCGAGCCAGAGACCAGGGGCTGCAGGCATAATTTGACACTAATCTTGGACTCGCTTACGGACAGACGATACCGCGGCCAGCTTCGGCGGCGTCGCCGACGACGAGGTCTTGGTGGACCACTCGGTTCGGTCACTCCGGAACTGGGTCGAGGCCGCTCGCGAGGAGCTGGCGTCGGCGATCGGTGAGGACCGTTGGAAGTATCTGGCCTATCACGATCTCCGACGTACGTGAGCCGGGCAATTGGCGAACGCCGACGTCGACGAGGTTGCTGCGCCGGGGTGGGTTGAACGGTTTCGAGACGTTCCTGAATCACTATCGCGGTGAAGCGACGGAGAAGGCGCAGGCGAGGGAGTGGGGCAAGGTGGAGTGGTTGTAGCGGAGGTCTAGCCGGATTGCCAATCTTCCAGCCTGCTCTGTTCCCCTACTTTCTCTCGGGCATATCTTCTACACGCCTTTTGCATCTTGCCGTACTTCTCATCGGCCCGGTATTCTTTCCACTTCTTCTTCAGCGTCTTCTCGATCCCCTTTCTGGACGTATATTGGGAGACCACTCGATAATCGGCAGGGCCATCCTCCCAGTCCCTGAGCAGGCCGATATCCTCGCCCAACTCAATTAGTTCGTTGGTGATCTCGTCGATTCGCTCGGCCTCGTAGTTTCGTGCACCCTCTTTAATTTCACGTCTAATGTCCGAACAGTTAATGAAGGTATCTCGCCCTCGTGCGGAATAGGCCCGAGTAATCACGCGGAGTTGGTCAATATCTGCTGATTCGGGTAAGACGCTAACCGCTCCCGTCGCAGTCTCACGGTTTTCCAGTTCGGAATTTAGTCGACCGATGGAGTGCTGAGCTAATCTGGAGAGTTCTGCGATAGGGTCGTCGCCCGAGATGTTGTCCGGGGTTTCGCTCGGCAAACTCTTCTTGAGGTTGAGTTCCTTCTCCGCTCTGTTCACGCCCCAGACTTTCACGTCTTCCCCTCTCGCTAGCATTTTCCGAGATGCGGTGGTCGCGTAATTGTCGTATGTAGCTAGCACATACTCTGCGAATTCCATCTCTCGCCCGAGGTAGTTCTCCTCGATGTAGTCCTGGAATTCCTCGACTGTCTCCCGCTGGTGAAGGATGTCATTGATTTCGGTATCAACGTTCGTCGGGAGGGTAGCTTTGGCTTCTCCGAAGATGACCTTCCCTTCGAGATCATGGAGGAGGAAGTCGAAATTCTCGACTTCGCATTCCTCCAGCGGATCCGCACGGACGAACTGGTAGCCTTCCGGAGAAGATTCTACGAAGGGGAAGACGCAGAAGTTAATCAGCCTCCTGTGTTCTCGCTCCCGGTCGATGAAGTTTTCGAGGTCTCTCTTGTACTCCCCGCGGTCGAAATTCTCGTTTTTAGGTATTATGCACTCGCGATATGCACTTCTAAATTCACTCGTGTGATGGTCAGGTAGGTCGGAGGGAGGCTCGATATTGACCATCTATGAAGCAGCCTGAGATTCATGCAGGTCCAGTTCGGCACTCCCGTCGACGAGCTGCAACACGCAGAAGTAGAACTCGATCAGGGAAGGAAACGAGCAGTTCGTCTCCGGAACGATCCGCATCTCGTCCTCCGTGGCGCTGATATTGAAGAACGAGTTCCGGTTCTCGTCGACGACTTGTGCAGAGAAGTCGAGTGAACCGGCCTGCATCGTCACATCTGTGAAACTGAAGTCGACCCGGTCGCGGTTTCTGGTGCCCTCGACAAAATCCTCCGCTAGTACGCGAGTGAACTCACGGTCGAAGGTGACTTCACCCGCTTCAACTTTGGGCACCGTAATCGACAAATTTCCCGATTCAACCTCCTCCTCAGTAAATCGAATCTCCTGAGTGATATCTTTCAGTTCCAGAACGTTCTCAATGACTTTCTCGACAAGCTCGAAGAGGAGATCGAAGTTCCCCGAGTTCATCTTCTTCAGCGTGAATTTCCCGCGGGAGTCAATCTTTAGGGAGAGATTTTGATGCTCGTACTGGATTCGGAGAGGTACGACACCGTACCCGCTTCGAAGTTCCTCAATCGCTTCCTTTCCGTCCCTGCCTTTGTACTCAATAGAGCGCTGTACGCTGGGTCGGATATCGGCCTCCGCCAAGTCGGGAACTCGCTCGGACTTGAACTCGGTAATGCGAACATCGTTGTGCTCCAGAACGAGTTCGTTCATGCGCTGGAAATCTTCCAGCATGATCGGCATCATCGAAATGTCATCCCTCCGCCCGAGCATGGGGAGGAGGACTTGGTCGATTGCTTCCTGTGTTTCCGCAGTCAGGACGGTGATAATCTCGCTCTCGTCACCATATGGTCCGATGAAGAAGTCAGCGCGGTCTTCTGCCCCAAAGCGATTCGTATACTCGGCAGAAACCTTCGTCATCTCCCCGTAGTCCTCTGTTTCGTACCTGTCCGAGAAGTCCGCAGTCCAGTCCTCGTCTGCGATGTAGAAGTAGAACTTGAGGTGCTTGACGTGGTACTGCTCAAACGCGCTCTCAGTATGGTCTATGGCCTCCTGACAGAGCTGCTCAAGCGTGTAGCTACCCTCTTCTATCTCCATATCTGTGTGCCTCTCTCATGGTGTGTCACAGTTGGCTATTATCGTTCTTTGCGGATGGCTGACTGATAAAGGTTCTCTTGGGACCAAATTCAGTTGAGATTGCTCGCGGAAGTTGGTTGTTCGGAAACGTTGTGTATTTTATATTTGCCCTCCTGACTTACAGTAACACGCTATTAACAATAGCAAGTCACACAAATCGTCGATGATTAGAACCCCAACACTATGATTGAATTTCGACCGTGGATTAAGGGAGGGCTCTTCCTTAGTTCATATATTCCGTTCTATCTAATTATGGCCTTGATGAACTGGTCGGCAGTTATCGATTTATCTTTCATACAGTTCCACGCTGGCTTGTTTTTTGTGTTGCTCACTATCGTGTCCGGTATAATACTAGCAATCTCAATTCGTTTTCGCAAGGGTCGTGAACCAAGTAGAACTCACATTGGTACAGTCAATCGAAAAAACGAGCTCCTTACCGGGTATCTCGTAACCTACCTTTTTCCGTTCCTGAATATGGACTTAGAGGTCGTTCAAAATTGGGTGGCCCTCATGCTGTTTTTTCTCGTTTTAGGCATTATTCAGTACAGGTCGTCACAGCTTCACGTGAATCCCGTCCTGACCGCTTTTGGGTACGATATCTATGAAATTGAGGAGGCAGATACCGGGGACATTCTACTTCTCATTGCTCCGAAATCGGAGGTCGTCCGAGGAAGTGGCGATGTATATACAGTAAAGATGGGCCCAGAGACCCGTCTAGCCATTTCTCCTTGATATTATATCATATCCTGACGAAATCATTTTATGGCTACACTCTATTTGTGTGTTCATGTCAAGCGGAGATGCGGACGTTCAAACCCGTCTAGAGGATATTCGGGACTACATTTGGAATCAAGACGACGGAGAAGAAGGGTCTCCAAAGACAGTTAGCGACGATCGACTTCGCGACTTCATTATTGGGAAAGACCACGAAGAGTCGATTTCGGAATTTGACTATGAATTGGGAGAGGTTGACCTACCTCCTGAATCTCTCAACTCACTACATACACTAGTCAATACACAGATTTCATACCATATCGGGAGATTGGAAGCCAACAAAGTGTCTACGACTCCGTATGGGGAGGGATTAGGAGATCGGGATTATGTCAAATATATTACGTCATCAAAACTGCCTGTTCTCGGAGATTTTGAAGACATCTTTACCGAGGAGGATTTGCCGTCAAAGAGATACGAAAGTCTGAATCCTGACTTTCAAGCTATCAGAATCAGGGGTCCTGATGACCTCGTGATAGGGTTTCAACATTACTGGGGGAATCAACTATTGGGCAATACGAGCCTATTCAACTTTCTGACTAAAGAAGGGGACTTCGAACCAATTGATGATCCCATTATTTCGGTTCCAAAGCGACTTGATGCGGTCTATCACGACGAGGTTCTATATATCTTCGATGACTGGAGGTTTGAACAAATCTTTGGCTATTACCGAGCGTATGAGGAAGTTTCTGAAGAGGTAATGAATACTCTCGAAGACTCAGAAATCATGTTTGAGAACATGGAGACAGTAGAAAAGGCGATATTAGATAACCCGAACATGATGAGGAAGGTGAGCGATGTTCAGAGAAATGGGGTCTATGAGAATCTGAGCATGGATGATGTTGAATGGGTGATTGGCCAGCACCCTGAGGCACTTGAGGGGGTTAATGTAGTGGATGACGACGGAGAGCGGAAGATTCAGGTAGAGAACAGGACAGAGGTCTGGGGACTCGTTCACATCCTCAATGACGATCACGTGGTTTCCGAGTTGGCCGAACGTGTGCCTGAGTTAAGTGACCGAGTGTATCGTGCATCGAAAAAGGAAGAAATCTCATAATACTAGTATTAGAGGTTCGGCGGTACAGAGCCGCTATCACGTCGGTAAAAAACCCCTTACACAAACCCAGCGTACCAACCGGGCCTTACCGCCTCCGGCGGCCGCGGCGTAAGCAGCGGGCGTCGATATTCAGCGTTACTCTTCTGCTCGAAGTTTCCCATCTAGTGCCTCTATTGAGAGTTCGTCAGTAAATTCCCGTGCCTGCTTCCGAAGCTGAAGTCGAGATGCACGCTCAGACTGCTCGTACTTCTCCGTCCAAATTTTCTTCATGACGGGGCGAAGCGGGCGGTGACAGTCGTAACTTGGCTCTGAACCTCGTTCAGCAGCCGTATGCAGAACCCACGTCCAGCCGTCTGTAGCGATTCCTGCAGCAGGGCGTTTCGAAACATCACCGAGATATTTGAATGCCTCATCTCGGGCTGCCTCAATCTGATTCGGCTTCTTGACTTCGCCGATGACGACGCCGTTGGTGTTCAGCACCTCGAAATCGGGGATTTTCCCACCAAGACCCGTTATCCCTTTCGGCTGTGGTCGATAGTCGTAGCCGAGCGCGTCAGCCACATCGGTGACTAGGTGTTCAACGATGAAGCGCTCTGGGCTCTGTCGGACTTTCTCGCCCTGTAGCACTTTCTCCGTATGAACTACGTGCGAGGCGTGTTTCCGGGGTGCTCGCTCCCGGAGTGTGGACAGGAAGCGTTCAACGGCGCGAACAACCTTCTGGGCTCGCGGGTCGTTCCCTGCTGCATCGAAATTCGACTGATCCATCTACACAAACCCTACAGACGACCCGAGCCTCACGGCCTCAGGCGGCCGCGACCTACCCGCGTCCAAATTCATCTTGAACTCAAGAAACAGCCAACCCACAAGAAACCACCCCACCACCCCAACCCAAACCCCAAAGCGCCGATTATTTCTACACGCACCACCCTCCTCAACTCGAATGCTGGTCCTCGTCTGTGGCCCACCCGGAACCGGGAAATCGACCGTCGCCGAGCGCGTGACCGACCGCCTCGACGGCCATCTCCTCCGAACAGACGTGGTCCGCAAAGAGCTCCACCCCGAGCCCAGCTACACTGCTGCGGAGTCCGCCGCCGTCTACGACGACCTGTTCAAGCGAGCGCGTGAGTCACTCGACGCCGGGGAGCACGTCGTTCTCGACGGCACCTTCCGAGAGGCGAGCCGCCGCGACCGCGCGGCTGGCGTCGCCGACGAGGCTGAAGTCGAGTTCCGGATCGTCCGAGTCACGTGCGAGGAAGCCGTCGTTCGCGAGCGCATCACCGCCCGCGTCGACGATGAGAGCGACGCCGATTTCGAGATTCACAAACAGATCAAAGCCGAGTTCGAACCCATCGCAGCCGAGCATCTGGTGGTCGACAACTCCGGCACGCTGGCGGCGACGCTCGCGGCCGTCAACGAGGCGTTTCCCACCGTCACGCCGGCCTGAATCCGGCCGTACTGCGAGGGTTTTTCACCCACCGCGCTCCCACCTTCGGTAATGGATACGCAGACACGCGGCACCGCGCTCGTCGTCGCCGGGGTGGCGCTGCTGGTGCTCTCCTTGGGCGTGAGCGCGGCCGTCGCGCCCGACGCCTCGGTCGACGACGATGGCGAGCGGCGCACGCTCGTCGGGATTCAGGGCGGGGGGCCGGGGTGGCACGAACACGGTAGTATCCTCGAGTTCACCGGGAGCGAACAGACGTGGCAGGTCGGGGACACGGACAGCTACTTCGACGTGACCGAACTTGAGAACGGGAGCGTGATGGCCGGGTTCATGGACGGCGGCTACACCGAGTGTGGCCCCTATGAGTCGCCGTGTACTCACACTGGCTTCCGCATCATCGACCCTGACAGCGCCGAAATCACCTACGAGTACTCCTTCCCCGTTCGGAATCAGGGCAACAGCGAGGTTCACGACGTCGAGCAACTGGGCGGCGGCGAGTACCTCTTCAGCGATATGGAGAACGAGCGACTGGCCGTCGTGAAAAACGACGAGACGGTCTGGCAGTGGAACGCCAGCAGCTACTACGAGGCGCCGGAGGACCCCACTACCACTGACTGGCTCCACATCAACGACGTGGACGTGCTCTCTGCGGGGGTGTACATGGTCTCGGTCCGTAACGCGAACCAGATACTCATCGTCGAACGCGGTGAAGGGGTCATCGAGACCATCAACGCCGACCGCGGCGGCCCGGACGACTCTTGTACCAAGCGGGGCCAACTCGCTGACCAGGACGGCGATGGCGACGTGCAGTGTGGCAGCCCCGAGGTGCTGGACCACCAGCACAACCCACAGTGGCTGGGCGGTGAGCCCGGTGGTACGGGCGAGGCGGCCGTGCTGGTCGCCGATAGCGACAACGACCGTGTCGCCGAACTCCACCGTATCGACGGTGAGTGGGAGGTCGCGTGGACGCTCGAGCGCGCGGGCGGTATCGACCTGCGCTGGCCTCGCGACGCCGACCGCTTGGAGAACGGCAACACGCTCGTGACGGACACGCTGAACAAGCGCATCTTCGAAATCACCCGTAACGGGACCGTCGTCTGGTCGGTCCGAACAGAGCGCATCCCCTACGAGGCCGACAGGGTTCCCTATGGCGAGCCGGCCCGCGGCGAGTGGTACGCCGGCGACGGTCCGGCCGGCGAGGAGCGCTCTTCCTCGGGGATCCCGGTGGTAACGTGGGCGGCCGTGATGCTTCGTGGCGTGTTCCCGTGGCTGCCGTTCTGGTACACCGGCCCGCAGTTGCTGACGACGCTCGCCTCCCTCGGATTGGTGGGTGCAGGCGGGCGGGACCTTTGGAGGGCCCGGAACTGAGACGGACCGTACCGGCTTTCTACCACCCGTCATAAGCGCGGGCCATGACCGAGAAGGCCGACGGTGACGATGCCGAAAGCGACGGGCTCGCGTGGGAGACGACAGGGTCCAAAACCGCGTACCGCTGCCCCGGATTCGACGTCCGGCGCGACGACGTGCTCCTTCCGGACGGAACCCCGACCAACTACCACTACATCGAGGAGGGCGACGCTGTCGTGATTCTTCCCTTCCTCCCCGGCGGCGACGAGGTCGTGCTCGTCGAAGAGTGGCGACAGGCTGTGGGGCGGGTGAACCGTGGGCTCCCTGCTGGCGGTGTCGAGGCCAACGACGAAGACCTGCTGACTGCAGCGGCCCGCGAACTCCGCGAGGAGACTGGCCACGAAGCCACGCAGTTCGAGAAACTCTGTACGACCGAGCCTGCCAACGGCATCACCGACTCCGTCCACCACACGTTCGTTGCCTACGGCTGTAAGCCGACGGCGACTCAGGCACTCGACCACAACGAGAGCATCCGGGCCGTGACGGTCAACTACGACGAGTTCGTGGACGCCGTGCGATGTGGCGACATCCGCGACGGCCGAGCGGTGCTGGCAGTGAGCCGGTACGAGCTATAAGGTTCGGGCAGAACCACTATGCTCGCTCGGGCCCACAACTCCCCTGTGAACCCTCGTCTTCGTGCAATCGCTTCGGGCGTCGGACTCGGCGTGCTGGGTATCGGTCTCGGGTTCGGACTCGTGCTCGTGGTGGGACTGAGCCTCGCGCTCGCCGGCGTCGAGATCGGACCGTTGCTCAGTATCGGGCTCTCGCTGATTCTCGTCCAGGGAATCGCACTCATGGGCGTCGGCTACGCCTATCTCCGACGGCAGGGCATCCCGCTCCGCAGCGTCGGCCTCCGGTTCCCGTCGCTCCGTGAGCTCGGCGTCGCCGCCGGGGCGTTCGTGGTCTCCATCATCTATCTGGTGGTCGTGAGCATCGTCATCCAGTCCTTGGGCGCCCAGACCGCCGAGAACAACGTGGTGTCGCTGGGGAGACAGAACCCCGAAATACTTCTGTTGCTCATCCCGGGTTCCTACATCTTCATCGGGCCGGGTGAGGAGCTGCTGTTCCGCGGGGTAATTCAGACACGGATTCGCGATGTGTTTCCGCCCGTCTCCGGGGTGATTATCGCGAGCATCATCTTCGCCGGCATCCACCTCCCGGCGCTCTCTTTCGGCGCGCCGCTCTCGGCGAAACTCACCACGCTTGCGGTGTTGATGGGGCCAAGTCTCCTCCTCGGCGCCAGCTACGAGTACACCGACAACCTCGTCGTCCCCATCCTGATTCACGGCTCCTACAACGCGTTGCTGTTCCTCGGGCTCTACGTGCAGTTGACTGCTGGCTCCTCCGCGGCGGCCCTTCTCTGACCCGTCGAACGGAACCCCTTAGGACGCGCTGGCCGGAGCAACCCCATGCGCGACTGTTTCGAACTCCGGGCGACTGACGGGATGGCCCGCGTCGGCCGGCTGACGGTGCCGCGGGCGGGCGTCACCGTCGAGACGCCGGCGCTGATGCCGGTGATCAACCCCAACATCCAGACCATCTCGCCGCGGCGACTCCACGAGGAGTTCGGCGCGGAGATCCTCATCACCAACTCCTACATCATCCGCAAGACCGAGGATCTCCACGAACGGGCACTGGAGGAGGGGCTTCACGAAATGCTCGATTTCCCGGGTGCGATCGTCACGGATTCGGGCTCGTTCCAGCTGGCAGAGTACGGCGAAATCGACACCAACACCAGCGAAATTCTGCAGTTCCAGCACGACATCGGGAGCGACATCGGCACGCCTGTCGACATCCCCACGCCCCCGGACGTGAGCCACGAGCGAGCGGCCAGGGAACTCGACCGAACCGAGACCGCGCTGGCTGACGCCGCCGAGGTCGAGACCGGCGAAATGCTCGTCAACGCGCCCGTGCAGGGTTCGACCCACCTCGACCTTCGGGAGGAGGCTGGCGCCCACGCCGCCGCGACGGACCTCGACGTGTTCCCCGTCGGCGCCGTCGTCCCGCTGCTGAACGCCTACCGCTACGACGACATGGTGGAGGTCACCGCCGCTGCAAAGCGGGGCCTCCACGCCGACTGTCCAGTCCACCTCTTCGGCGCTGGCCACCCGATGATGTTCGCGCAGGCGGCCGCGGTCGGCTGTGACCTGTTCGACTCCGCGGCGTACGCGCTCTACGCTCGTGACGACCGCTATCTCACGGTCCGTGGGACTGAGCAACTCGACGACCTCTCCTACCTCCCGTGTCCCTGCCCGACGTGTACGGACCACGACCCCGACTCCCTCCGCGCCCTGAACAACCGCGAGCGCGAGGAAGCGCTTGCCGCCCACAACCTCCACGTCACCTTCGCCGAAATCCGCCGGGTCCGGCAGGCGATTCGAGAGGGAAGCCTGCTCGAACTGGTCGAGGAGCGCGCTCGGGCCCACCCCAAGAGCGCGGACGGCTTCCGCTCGCTGCTGGACCAGGCCGAACAGCTCGAGGCGAGCGACCGAGTCTCGAAGGGGACGTTCTTTTACACCTCACCCGAGAGCGCTCGCCGGCCGGAGGTCCTGCGCCACCACGAACGGCTCAACCGACTGGAGACCCCCGAGACGGTGTTGCTCTCGCAGTTCGGTGCGCCCGAGGACCACGACTACGATGCCGTCTGGCGTCTCAAACCACCGTTCGGCCCCTTCCCGAGTTCGCTCTCAGAGAGCTACCCGCTGAACGCTGAACTGCCGGACACGCTCGAAGATGCCGCGTACGTCGCGGCTGCTGATGGGGTTGCGTCACTGGTCGAAGCCAACCCAGAGACCACGTTCACTGTCGGCCACGACGACTGGCCGGCGGCAGCGCTCAACGCGGTTCCCGAGGGTGTCGAGACCGAGGACCTCTCGGAACTTGGCGAGTAAGCACGAGGAATTTTCCCGCCAAGTGCAGTCGGAGTGGCTCACCCCGGGCACACAACGAACCCGATAAGGCGCTCGCTGTCGCAGTTCGGGTTATGACTGAGTATTTCGAGGTTCACCGGCGGGACGGCGCCGCCCGGCTCGGTGAACTCCGGCTCTCCGACCCCGTGACGACGCCCGCGGCGGTTGATGAGCACGTCGAGGACGCCGGCTCGCTTTGGGCAACGGATCAGGAGGTGCCCGCCGGCGACGACGACCACCTCACGATTCTCCCCCACCGGGCGTTCCCGCCTGGAACCCAGGAGCCCGTCCGGGAGTCGTTCCGGGTCGACCAGCCCGACATCGACGCACCCACTGCGGCCGTCATCCACAGCGAGGAGGCCCGAAACGTCGGGACCGACGCCTACCTGCTCTCGGACGCACAGGGGTTCGTGGGCCACGCCGTCGGCTTCCGTGACGCAATCCTCCGAACCAAGGAGGCCATCCCCGCAGACACCGCGCTCTATCTCTCTGGCGTCGCGACCCCGCGAAACGTCGCGACGCTTGTCTACGCCGGTGTCGACCTCGTCGACGCCAAAAAGGCGAAACTGCGCGGCGCAGAAGGGTTCTACCTCACCAGCGATGGCGAGCGGTTCCTCGAGGACCTCCGGGAACTGCCCTGCGCCTGTTCGGCCTGCGAGCAGCCACTCTCGGAGTTCACTCGGCGCGATTGCGTCGAGCACAACGAGAACGCCCTCCAGGCCGAACTCCGGGTCGTCCGTGAGCGCATCCGGACCGGGCGCCTCCGTGACTACATCGAGGGCCAAGCCCGGCATGACCAGTGGCTCACCGCCACATTCCGGGAGTTCGACGACCAGTACGGCTACGTCGAGGAGCGCACGCCGGTCATGCGCGACACTGAACTCGCGGCCGCCAGCGGTGACAGCATCCGCCGGACCGAAATCCAGCGCTTCGCCGAGCGCGTCACCACCCGCTATGAGTCCGAGTTCGACGGGCCGCTGGTGCTCGTTCCCTGCTCGGCCACGAAACCCTACAGCGAGTCACAGAGCCACCAGCAGTTCCACGACGCCGTACAGTGGCGCGGCCATCTGGCGTCGATGACCTCGCCCATCGGCGTGGTCCCGCAGGAACTCGAACTCACCTACCCCGCCCAGCAGTACGACACGGTCGTCACTGGCCGCTGGACGGCCGACGAACGGGAGTTCGTCGCAGAGGTGCTGGGGCGCTTCCTCCAGCGCAATGACTACGACCGCGTCATCGCACACGTCCCGCCGGGCGGCTACACCGACATCTGTGAAACGGTCGAACCGGACGTGGACGCACCGTTCGAGTACACTGTCGCGGACCACCCGACGACCGACGACTCGCTCGCGAGTCTCTCGGCCGCGCTGGAGGGCGAGGAAACCTATCAGAAGCGCGAGCGCGAACACCGCGTCATCCGGGCGATTGCCGACTACCAACTCGGCGAAGGCGCGGGCGAGGCGCTGTTCGGCGAGGGAACCGAGATTCAGACCACCAGCCACTACCCCAAACTTCAGCTCCGCGACGCCGAGGGCGAGCAGTTGGCGACGATGGTGCCCCAGTACGGCGTGCTCGCGTTCACGACGGCAGGCGCTCGCCACTGGGCGGCGAGCGACGCACCGACCAAGCGCGTCGAAATCGACGGCTTCGTCCCGCACGGCAGCGTGCTTGCGCCGGGCGTCGTCGATGCCGACGACGAGATCCGGACTGGTGACGAAGTGGTCGTCTCCGGCCCGAAAGCGTTCGGTATCGGCCGCGCAGAGATGTTCGGCAGCGAAATGCGGGGTTCGACACGCGGGGTCGCGGTGGAGATGCGCCACGTCGACGAACTGTAACTACACGTCGCTGTTTCTCCGGTCACGACCCGTCTTCAGACATGGGTTCGGTCGACACCGAACCGCTCGTCGGACTCGTCGGACCCGTCGCCATCGTGACGCTCCCCGCCGCGGCGCTGGCGGGGGTGCTCGTCGGCGGGGCCAGAAGCGTCCCTTGGCGGCGGGATGCTTAAGCGCCCCGCGGGATCAGCGTGGGGTATGGAAGAGATCTCGCTGGGCGTTCCGGCCGGCGTTCTGGAGTCGCTCCCCGAACAGGACGGCACCGCCGCACAGGATCTGCAGCGCGCCGTCGCGGGAATCGAACGCAGTCTCAACGATGCCATCGCCGAGGCTGACGACGAGGCCGAAGCCGTCGCGGTCGTCGCCGACGCGGTCGAGACGATGGAGGAGAAAGCCGAGGAGTACGACGAGTTCGTCCCCGAACTCCGGGCTTGGGGCCAGTCGCCCATCTACGCGATCGCGTGGCGAAACTGCTACCTTGAACTCCTTGCCCAGGTGAACGAAGTCGAGTGGGTCGCCGAACGCCTCGACCGCGAGCGGAGCTACCGCCGCTTCGAGGACGGTATCCGGTTCGGGACGGACTGAACCATGGTTCACGTCGAAACTACTGCCAGACTCCACTTCGGGTTCGGCAACCTTTCGCTAGCGCACGACCGGCTCTACGGCGGGCTCGGTGTCGGGCTCGCAGAGCCACGGTTGGTCGTCGACGCCGAGCCCGCCGAGACAGTTCGGTGTGGTGACCCTGAAGCTCGAGCGTACACCCAACGGGCCTGTGACCTGCTCGACCTGCCGGGGGCGGCCGTCACCGTCGAGCAGTCGCTTCCGCGCCACGCCGGGCTGGGAAGCGGCACTCAGCTCGCGCTGGCAGTTCTCGCGGCCGTCGCCCGCGCCCACGACCGTGCTCCGGGAGTCCGGGAACGCGCGCCAGCGCTGGGTCGCGGCGGCCGCTCGGGTATCGGCGTCGCTAGCTTCGAGAAGGGCGGATTCGTGCTGGATTCGGGCCACCCTACGGCGCTGTTCACCGCCGAGGCACCAGCCGTCGGAGAGTGGGAGGTACCGAGCGTCGCTGCGCGCCACCCCATCCCCGAGGGCTGGCGCTTTCTCGTCGTTGTCCCAGATGCGCCACCAGGGCGCAGCGGTAACGACGAAGACGCGGCGATGCGCCGGGCGGTGACCGACGCGGACCCCGAACTCGCCGATAGAGTCGCCGGTATCGTCCTCCGTCGTGTGCTGCCGGCAGTCGCGGACGGCGATGCGGCGCGGTTCGGTGCGGCGGTGGAGGCGGTCGGTCGGCTCAACGGGAGTTGGTACGCTGGTGAACAGGGTGGCATCTACCGCCCGCCGGTTGGGGCCATCGTGGAGTCACTGACTGGGTCCGCAGCAATCTACGGCGCGGGTCAGTCCTCGTGGGGGCCGGCGGTGTACGGAGTCACTGACGCGGCCCACGTCGAGGCAGCTCGTGAGGCGGGTGCGGCCGCACTGGACGCGGCAGCCGTCGAGGGCGAGGTGCTGGTGGTCTCCGGGTGGAATCATGGCGCCACTATCGAACGGTAGGGACAGGAACGCTTTATGTCGCCGGCGCCCCCCACGCAGAGTATGCAGCGGTTACCGTTCGGCGTCGCACGCATCGACAGCATCCTCCAGGGTGGGGCCCCACCGGGGAGCACGCTGCTCCTCGCCGGGGAATCCGGCGCGGCCGCTCGGGATTTCGCCCAGACCGCAGCCGCGATGAACGCGCTCTACGACGCCGACGCCGACCTCTTCGATCTCTACTACGGTGACCTGCCGGCCAACGCCGAGACGCCGCCGTCGGTCCACTATCTCTCGTTCACCGCCGACCAGACGGAAATCGCCCGCGAGATGGGCTACACGATGGACGAGGCGGTCGTCGACGTGGTCAGCGACGAGATACAGTTCCGAGATTTCTCCCCCGAGTATTTCCAGCTCTCATCCATCCCCCGCGAGTGGTATATAGGCCAGGCCTCGACGATTGAGGACCTCGGTAAACGCCAAGGGACCGACGACGTCCTCAGCGCGCTCGGGGATTACCTCAGCAAGCACGCCGCGGGCAACCTCGTCGTTATCGACTCCATCTCCGACATCGTCGGCGCGATGGGGGGGGACATCGAGTGGAGCGACGTGACGACCCTGCTGAAGGGGCTGACGAAGGCCTCTCACTCATGGGACGGGCTCATCCTCCTGTTGGTCAACACTGACATACTGACCGACACCGAGTACGGCCAGCTGATGGACGCCTCGGAGGGGACCTTCGAGTTCACGTGGGAATCGGGCGGCTCCCAGCGCGCACGGACGATGATTGTCCGGCAGTTCCGCGGCGTACTCTCACAACTCGAAGAGGAGAACATTGTTCGCTTCGAGACTGAGATTCACGAAGGCGGCTTCGATATCAGTGACGTGCGGAAGATCCGGTAAACGGCGGTTGTCGGAGTGACTGCTGAGATTTCATTGGCACGTGATTCTTATAGCCTCCCATTCAACAGCCACTAATGGCTGAGGAGCAGGCTCCAGCGCTGCCTGATGAACTCGATACGTGGCTGGAGGACCAGGCTGGGTCCACTGGGCATGACCGCGAGGAGCTACTGGCACGGGCTGTCGCCACCTACCGCCTGCTCTCGGACGAGAACGAAGCGCTCTCGGAGGACGCCGCCCCGACGCTCGACGAACG